>Ga0256843_1001314_pt1 | contig 19757 bp, 17 predicted proteins | sample AlvinellametaG_FD_191572 | JGI IMG/M metagenome (GOLD analysis project Ga0256843, IMG submission 191572) | Pompeii worm associated microbial communities from hydrothermal vent at the East Pacific Rise, Pacific Ocean - Alvinella | ecosystem: Host-associated > Annelida > Integument > Unclassified ... | reverse complement strand
GTGCATCTGCACCGGCCGGAGAGCTCTTTGAGAAGTTTGGTTTCACTGCTGAGGCGATCCTCGCCAAGATCTAAGTCTTCTCGCTTTTTTAACAAGCAACTTCCTGTGCTTTTATTATCCTATTGTAGAGTATCATTATGATACTCAAACATTAGGATGATGATATGGTTGTACTCAAACAATCACTGCTAAACTTCTTTAGATCTGAATCAGCTGTCGGTGTCCTTCTTATCATGGCGACGGTCCTGGCACTGCTCTTTTCAAACAGTATGTTCGCAAGTGTCTACAAAGAGTTCCTTGACATTCCTGTCGTCATCAGTATACATGAGTTCACCATCGCCAAACCGCTGCTTCTATGGGTCAATGATGGTCTGATGGCCGTCTTTTTCTTTATGGTCGGTATGGAGATCAAGCGGGAGGTCCTGGAGGGGAGTCTGAACCATATCTCCAAGATCACATTGCCGGCATTCGCTGCAGTAGGCGGTATGATCGTTCCTGCAGGGGTCTATATGCTCTTTAACTGGGGTGATCCTGTCGCGATGCAGGGGTGGGCGATCCCGATGGCGACAGATATCGCATTTGCTCTGGGTATCCTCTCTCTTTTGGGCAAGAGGGTACCGGCAGAACTGAAGATCTTTCTGTTGGCTCTGGCGATCATCGATGATCTGGGGGCGATCATCGTCATCGCACTCTTCTTTGGTCATGGTCTCTCTGTTTCGGCATTGGCGGTCTCTGCTTTTTTTATCGCGATATTGATCTTCTTGAACTGGAGAGGCGTCACCAACAACACTGTCTATATCCTTCTGGGGATCATCATATGGGCGGCTGTGTTGAAGTCTGGTGTCCATGCGACGATAGCAGGAGTGATCGTGGGTCTCTTGATCCCGCTGCGAAACAACAGAAAGAGTTTTCATGAGCTTGAAGAGTCGCTTCATGCTCCGGTAAATTATGCGATCTTGCCGCTATTTGCTTTTGTCAACACAGGTATCAATTTCAGTGGGGTCAGTACCAAAGACTTTGTCGACAGTGTGACCATAGGGATCACACTGGGTCTCTTTGTCGGAAAGCAGGTGGGTATCTTTGGGTTCAGTCTTCTCTCTATTGTCTTGGGTCTTGGCAAGCTTCCGGACGGATTGAAGTATGGACACCTTTTTGGGGTAGCCGTCTTGGGTGGTATCGGGTTTACGATGAGCCTCTTTATAGGTTCCCTTGCCTTTGAATGTTCCGGTGATGCCTGTATCAACATGGCAGATGAGCGTATTGGTATCTTGATGGGGTCACTGCTCTCCGGTGTGATGGGCTATCTGGTCCTTAAATGGCAACTCTCTAAAGAGAACGTGTCCAAGTAGGTGTCATAAACGTTGTTTTTACGGGTTCTCTTACTTATTACACTCTTTATCGGGAGCGTAGGTGCTGCGACGATAGAAGAGCAGTTGGCACAGGATGCATATTTGGCGACAGTGAATGCCTCTATCGTCTTCACCTCTCAAGACGGTCTGAGCTCAGGGCGCTACCGATTCACTAATCTTGATACCGATATGACGATATACAATCTTCCTTTGCGATTTCATTTTGATCGTATCACAGAAAACAGTAACCTTTTTGTGATGACAGATATGGGGTACAGTGATACGCGGCATGAAGGTAAAGTCGAAGATAATACGACACTGTTAGAGTACTCCAATCGACTGCAGACCTATGTGGTCGGTCTGGGTGGAGGTCTGTGTTATCATCTGAACAGTCATTCTAAGTTACTTTTTGGTGGAGAGATACTCTATTCTCGTATCGGTATCTCTGCCCGTGAAGAGAGTCTTATCGATGATAGTACGGTGATAAACTTTTTTGATGGTGACTTTAGTGAGAATTACTCCTATAAACTTTTGGCAGAGTATCTTTATGAACGTGAGATAAAGGGGCACGATATCTATGCGAAAGTCAATTATAAGCTCTATAAGACATTAACGGAGTTCAAGGTCTCTGAACTATTGGAGGGGATCATCGATGACTTGGAGACGATGCGTTCACAGACCTCTATCGCTTCGCTCATGATCGGGTATGAGACGGCATCGTTGTACCGTTATAACAAGATGAGTCTGACACTCGCACCTTACCTTAAAGGGAATTATATCTGGGGAGACCTGGCAGATGTAGGGGCTGTAAACGGTTATGGGACAGTCGGGGTAAGTCTCTATTGGAACACACCGGAGAAAGCGGCCTATATCTACCGCTATTTTATTGAACCGAGTATCTCAAAGGGGTATGGTCTCGAGGGTTTGAACCTCAGTCTCGGCTTTAGTCTGGACTTTTAAACTTTCAGGTGGTGTGAACTCCATGATGCCGTGTCAATCTGTCCGCCATCAGGGCATTGATCAGCCGTCGTTTAAGATCGGGACGTATGGGAGAAAACGAGACCGCTTTGGCTCTCCTCTCAAATTGAAGATCGATCTGGTTTTGAAGAAAATAGGCGAACACCTCCTTCACTTTTGTGCTCAGGTGACACTGTGAGAGCTCTACCTCCTGGCCATCTTTGATAAGGTGACCTTTCTTGATGATAAGACGTAACATTGCTGCTCCTTTTACTGAGGATAACGCTTCAGACCAAAGATGGGATTGAGGATTATCCTTTATATTGAAAAGTTTACGAAAAATAAATGTGGTTATAATGTGCTCATGAAAGATTCCCAAGAATATTTAGATAAAAAAGCCTTTTTTGAGAGTATCATCACCCTCTATGGACGTAATGTCGTCACAGAGATACTCGAAGATGAGACGATAGAGATACACAGACTACATCTTGCCAAGAGTAACAGAGACGAAGGTGTCATCAGCTCGATCAAGCAGGCAGCGCAAGCACGTAATATTGAGATCAAGATACACACTAAAGAGCAGCTTTCTCGTATCTCAAAGAATGCAAAACAAGACCAGGGTGTTGCGATCGACATCATCGCACCTAATTATCAGAAGAGTGAGAAGATCGAAGAGCAGCTTGGAGACAGTTTCCGTCTTTTGGCTCTTGACGGGGTACAAAATCCGCAGAACCTTGGTATGATCGTTCGCTCTGCAGCGGCCGGGAACATAGATGGTATCATCTTACCGACCAACAGCAGTGCCAAGATCTCGCCTCTGGTCATCAAAGCAAGTGCCGGAACACTTTTTAAGATCCCTATCTTCTACTGTAAGACACTTGAAGCACCTTTGGAGAAACTGGGTAAGAGCAGTGAGGTCTATGCCCTCTCTTCACACGCAAAAGAGGATATCTACACCCTTGAAGAGGGAGAACGTGTCATCTTTGTATTGGGAAATGAGAGTGAAGGTGTGAGCCCTGTGATAGAGCGTCTCTGTAACAAGAGTGTGGCCATCCCGATGCAGAGAGGTGTCGAGTCACTCAATGTAGCAGTGACTGCAGCACTTTTGGCTTTTATGGTCCACTAAGTCTCAGCGTGCCATATCGCGAAAATCGAAAATCGAAAATCGTTATGAGGTCATGATATCGTAAGGACGCTTGATCTCACTGACGACCTGATCGACACTCATATGACGGCTTTTGCGCAGGAACTCTTTTCCATCAAGAAAGACCAGGAGCGTAGGTATGGTAAAGACCCCAAAGTGCGAGGCGATCTCCGGAGTCTCAGAGATATCGATACTGATGACCTTAAGGAGTGGAAGTTCTTGTTCGAAAGCACTTAAAAGTTTTGGTTTAAGTGCATGACAGACATTACATGTCGGAGCACTAAAATAGAGGCCAACAGCCAGTTCAGAACGTATCGTCTGTTCAATAGTTTCAGTTTCCATCGTATCCCTTCTCTAGAGTGCAAATAATATGTTCTAGGTTATAATAAACGTCATTATATTGTTTTATGATAAAGGGTTCGCATAATGTTACGACTTTTCTTTTTTTTTCTGCTCTCCTTAAGTCTGTCAGCCGATGACGCGCTCAACAGGGCTGAAGCTTATTTTCAAAATCAAGAGTATAAACGAGCATTCAAGGTCTATAGTGAGATAGTCAAAAAGAGAGAGAGCCCGAAAGCAGCGTATAAACTTGGGTGGCTTTATGAACAGGGACAAGGAGTAGAGGCAGATCCTCAACGGGCGATATACTGGTATAAAAAAGCTGCAAAATGGGACCTTTCTGAGAGTAATAAAGAGAAGGTCTATGAGGCTATTTATAGCAACCTGGACCCTTTGAACAATCAGGATGCTACAGATACGCTGGTACAGCTTGCCAGTGGTAAGTTTGGACTTAGAGCCTACTATCCTAACTATGGTATCGTCTCCTATACAGATAAGGTCCCTAGAGGGGAGTTGCGTTATGAAGAGGACAGTCCCGAGCCTGATCCCAATGGGGTTGGTTATATCAAGACCGAGACAAAATATCAGATCTCTTTGCGTGCTGACTATGTCACCGACTGGTTTGGGTTTACACAGATGTGGACAGGGGCTTATACTCAGACCTCATACTGGCAGATCTTCATTGAGTCTGCTCCATTTAGAGAGACAAACTATAAGCCGGAGCTCTTTGTCACGATCCCGTTCTATCATAAATTGGATATGATCGGTATGAAGGGGGTCGCCATAGGTTACAAACACTCTTCCAACGGACAGCCTGTTGATGATAATACGACACGTGAATATCCTGATGGTCCAAAGGTGGGTTCACGTTCGCGCTCATGGAATCGACTCTATATACGTACCTATTTTCAGTGGAACAACCTTTTTGCAGAGTTGACCTTGTGGCATCGTATCGCTGAGAACATCTCGACCAATGATAATCCGGACATCGAAGAGCTATACGGACCAGGCTCACTGGAATTGGGCTATATCCATAAAAAACTGCTGACCCGGGTCACGATGCGACCGAGTTTTACGAAGGGTTATCTCAGTACTGAGCTGGAGATGAGCTATCCCGTGCCATTAAGTGATAATGTCTTCTTCTATCTGCAGGGGTTCACTGGATATGGACAGAGTCTGATCGACTATAATGTACTGGTCAATCAGGTCGGTTTTGGTTTGAGTATTTCGAGATAAGTGATAACGGTGAAGATCTTTCTAAGTCGAAAATATGACAACTATATCCTCTTCTTCTCTTTGGTAGGGGTGCTCTTTCTTCTACCCTTTGTGAATGCGATGCCGCTGCTGCGTTTTGCCTTGGTAGGGCAGTACACCTTTGTGATGTTCTATCTTGTCTTCAGTGCCCGTCACACCCGAGCACTCTATCTGATCGATATCGCTTTTGTAGTACCGACACTTCTGGCGACATGGATCGACAGTATCTATCAGAACGACTATACCTTTGTCGCCTCTTACGTGACGATGATGATCTTCTTTCTGTATCTGCAGTTCTTGATCATCAAGCAGATGATCCACGCCCATAAGGTCGACACCAATACCATCTTTGGAGCGATGAACATCTATCTGGTCGCAGGATTGATCTGGGCCTATGCATATCTTCTTCTCAGCCATTTTGATACAGCTGCTTTCCATATGCCTGAGTATGAGCATATGATGAGAGAGGTAGAGCTCTTTACCTACTACAGTTTTACGACATTGACGACTTTAGGATATGGGGACATCGTCGCTTCGAGTTCGCAGGCCCGGATGCTCTCTGTGCTTGAGGCTGTCTTTGGACAGCTCTATCTTGCTATCGTGGTAGCCAAGCTGGTCTCTATCTCAAGACGCCTGGATATGAAAGGGGATCGTTCTTAGTCAAGGATACTGTAGACGATCTCTCTTCTGTTCTTGATCTGTTTAATCTCTTCGACCTTCAGTGTCTCGATCTCTAACTTCATGAAGTCTTCAATACTGTCGACCTGATGTTGTGCCAACGTCCTGAGGACGATCCCTCTGTAGGCTTTAGCCCAGTGGCTGACACTTTTGCCACCCTTTAAGAACTTCAAGGTGGTATACTCCTGCTTGCTTTTGTAGAACTTATCGTAGTATCCTGCCCGAAGATCGAGGATCTGATGCTGCATCAACTGCAGGTCAAGTTGGTAGCTGAATCGTTCTTTATAGAACTTTTCGGGTGCGATCTCACCAATACTGTTTCCCTGTTTTACCTTGTAGTTGGCGATCATGTCCCCACCGAGGATGCTTCCGTAGAGGTTAGAGAAGATGATCACCTGTCGTTTAAGGTAGCTTCGGGCCTCTTCAGAGAGGGAGCTGTAATCCAGGTATTCAAAAGCGACACCGCTGTAGCGCTCGATGGCCGGCAACTTGGCCGCTGTGAAAACATCTTGTATATAGGGATCGATGTCGGACTCTTTTTTGATCCCGAAAAGTCTCTTTATGGCCTCCATATCACCAGAGTTCACGATGGTGTTGTAAGATGTGAGGATCTCTTGACGCGGAGCGTATCCAAAAAGGATATCGCTCTCTTTGTGGGACTGACCGCCACGGTTCTTGCCTTCTGAGGGGGAGAACAGAGTATAAAGCATAATGCCTCACTTCACTTTTTTTCGGATTATAGCCTAAAAGAGGGTGAGATGGTCATATCGATCACTTTGTCGACATCGTTGTGATGACTTCGAACCCTTCCATCCCTTTTGCAAGTGCCTCATCACAGCGCTGAATATAAAGTGCATAAAGTGGGGAGGGCTCTTGTTGTTGCAGCTGTGTAAAGAGCGATAGTGCTTTTGTAAGATCGCTCTGGCGATAAGCGTGGATGGCCTCATCGTAGACACGTATGACATCATCAAGGTCACTGTCATCCGGCAGGACCTCAAAGATCTCTACTGCCTGCTCTTTACCTTTGACCTTGACGATGTCGAGAGAGCGGATCTGATAACTGCCTGTCAGTTGGACTCTGGTCGCATCGGATATGATGATGGCACTGCCGTAACGTTTGTTAAGCCCCTCGAGTCTGGAGGCAAGGTTGACGTTGTCTCCGATGATCGTATAGTCCGATCGCCCGAGCGAGCCCATCTCTCCGATAGTCACCTCTCCTGTATGGATCCCGATACCGATCTTTATCTCGACATCAAAACGTGAGATGAGCTGCTTGTTGAGACGGGTCAGCTCCTGGAGCTGCAGGAGGGCAGCGGTCAGAGCCTCATCAGCATGATAGTCTACATCAAGCGGGGCGTTCCAGTATGCCATGACGGCATCACCGATGAACTTGTCAACAGTGCCATGATGTTGTGTGATACTCTCGACCATGGGTGTCATATAGGTGTTGAGCATCTCGATGACCCGTTCTGGCTGTCCCAGTCTCTCGGAGATCTCGGTAAAGGAGCGGATGTCTGAGAAGAAGACGGTGACCTCTTTGTTACGTGGTTGCAAGAGTGTATCGCTCTGATGGGCGATGAGGTCTTCCATGACATGCGGTGAGACCTTTTTGGAGAAGACCGCCATGATGGCCCTTTTCTGACGCAGGGTCATTATATAGTTGATGAGCAGTGAGATCAGGTAACTGGAGAAGAGTGCCAGCAGAGGAAAGAGGATATTGAGTATCAGACCCTCTTTGAAAAGCAGATGAGAAAAGAGAAGATAGAAGCCATAGAGTGCGGCCAGAAGCAGTGGAAAGCTCAACCATACATTGATAATAGAGAAGACGACCAAGGAGATGAGGACAGTCGCTGCGATGATACTGATGTTGATGATCTCGGGAAAGTCGGGCAGGTCGATAAAGTCTCTGTTTAAGAGGTTGTCCAGTATATTGGCATGGATCTCGACACCCGGCATGATATCATCAAGAGGAGTCGCTTTAAGATCTGCCAGTGCGACTGCAGAGGTCCCTATCAGTATGAACTTCCCTTGGATGTCATCAGGGTCGAATACTCCATGTAGAATGTCGGTAGCACTGAGATAGGTAAAGTGATGGCTGGGGCCGCGATAGTTGATAAGCAGACGTCCAAAGCGGTCGGTCTCTATCGCAAGGTCTCCACTGATGATCTTCTCAACCCCTATGGCAGAGTTGTTGACATAGACTTTTTTGGCACCTGAGAAGATCCTGATCATCTCAAGGTCCAGGGACGGGTAGATACTTCCTTGAAAACGGACGATCAAAGGAGCCCGGCGGACCATCCCTCCAGGGTCGGGAGTGTTGTTCAAGAAACCACTGGAGTAGAAGGCATCTTGCAGTATGGGAATATTAAGGACAAGATGTTCATAGGTGAGGATGATGTTCTCTTTTGAAGCCCCCTTCTCTATAAAGACAGCGGGAACTAGAGGTGTGGTCTCTACTTCACCTTTTTGCATATCGAAGAAATATCCTCCTATGACAGGTGCGGTAGCGACAGTGTCCGCCAGTAGCCGGTCATAGTTGTCAAGTCTGCTCTCCTCAAGCTTGAGCTGTCGTGCTAAGCGGTGGGGAGAACTCTGATCCTCTTCAGAGAAGACGATGTCCAGACCGATGATACCAGCCTCTGCATCACTGAGCGATCGGATCAGCTGAGCGACTCTGTTACGTGGCCAGGGCCACTGTCCTTCTGCCTTTAGACTTTTCTCATCGATGTCGATGATGACAATATCTCCGGTAGTGGGTATGGGCCCACGCAAGATAAAGAGAAAGTCCCTTAAACGGTTGTCCAGAGAGAGAAAGGTCTGTGGGATCAGGAGGTAGGCACTGCTGAGCAACATGATGATCGCCACTGCTGCAAAGATGTTGACCAGAAACTTTTTCATCACCTACCTACGGGTTAAAGGTCGGAGGCTGTTGCGTCGCATCAAAGTCCAGGACAAAGTCAAAAGGCTCTTGAGCCTGCAGGTCTTTGAGTATCTGCTCTTCAAGGACATAGCTGTCTTGAAACTGTGGCAAGAACAGCCCCTGTGTATAACGATGCTCTTTTTCAGAAGAGATACCGATCATGACAGGTTCGAAACTTTTGATATCTATGACCTGACGGTGCCAGTGTCTCTCTTTATAGTAGATCATCTCTCCAGCTGAGACTATGAACTCCCCTTCAGCCGTCCAGACGATGATACGTCCCTGAATACATCCTATCTTCTCCTCTTCATCACTGACATATGCCATAAACTGTGTCCCACGGATGCCGATGGTAGCGGCACGTGTCCTGATCTTGAACCGCTGGGGCGCGACCTTGCCGATCTTGCCTGTAACAGTCTTGAAAAAGCCCCGATCTATCTGCATCAGCACCTCCGGATCACTACCCTCTTGAAAACGCTCAAAACGGTACTCGCTTTGGGGACCTATAGTGATGACGGTGTCATCAGCAAGAACGACCTGCACCTTACTGGCAGCTTTTGTCCTCAGAAGGTCTTTCTCCTCGATATCCAATCCTTTTACGACAGGGATAGCGGATGTCTGACGTAAGAGTTCAGACTCTCCCTTGAGTGCAGTGACCAGACCAATAGCGCCAAACAGTGTCGAAGAGATCAGAGTCATCATCAGCAGTACTTTTATCATCATCTTCTCCTAGTAGGTGTAGATGAGACCGAGCAGGGTCTCACTCTTTTGATATCTGGCGGGATTGACATTTGAGTCGTTGTAGAGATACCGGTACTGCCCCCGTACTCTAAAATCAGTGGAAAGTCGATACTCCAGTGCTAGTTTCAGGTCATGGTTCTTATCCTCACGCGTTCCCTGTGCGATCTCTTCAAAATCGCCGTAACGGAACTGATAGTCGGTATGAAGGTCTAAGGCCGGTATGATCTCATAGATACCGCCCAGTGCGATGTAGTACAGTGTTTTGTCTGTAAAGTCCGGAGCTGCTTCTGATACGGCACTGTAGTCGACATAACGCATCTTGATGTAAGCAAGGTCATGTGTATCGATCCAGAAAAGGCCTGCTCCTGCACCCATTATCTCATCATCACGTGCTTTGTCAGCCTCTTGTATATAGCGACGGGAACTGTACATGCCATTAAGGTCGAGTATGAGTGTCGAAGTCAATTGGATGTTGATATCAGGACGGATACCACTTTCTTGAAAGAGATCACGGTCGAGGTAGTTGAGACGATCGTAGTAGAGGGGAAGATAGAGTGAGAAGTTTTCATTTCTATACCCTCCGCCTGCATAGAGGCGTCCGTAAGTGACATCATATTCATGATCAGAGAAACTGTTCTGGTAGTAGAAACTGCCATCGCCGCGCAGGAACCATCCTCCGGGCTCATTGAGATCGTGAAGATAACTTCCCTCCAGGGTCGCTCTGGAGAAAGCGGTACCGATCTGCTCATCAGTCGTGGTAAGGTTAGTATTGTCGATAGGGTTGATGTTGATGTTGTCGTCATAGCCGATACTTAAGACAGCCCGTGCGCGAAACGAGGAGAGCGAAGTGTCACTCTTCTTGCGCAGAAGGGCCAGTGAACTGCGCTGCTTAGGGGTGAGCTTGCGTTCATCGATCTGAGTGAGAAGCGCTGTTGATTGTGGACTCATATGTATGGTCTTGTAGAGTGCTGCGAGTCTGAGACGGGCTTGTGTGTCATCTTCATTCTCAAACAGAGCACGTTCATAGGCTGCCTGGGCGAGGTTGGTGTTTCCCTCTTCCTCATAGCAGATGCCGACAGCCAAATTGTCTGCTTTCTCCAGGCAGTCAGCATGAAGTGTCGCAGTGATCATGATGATGGTCAACAGGCAGTATCTCATTAGAGGATGCCTAATTGGCATTGATGACATGGAGGGCTCCTTCTTTATCCGGAATGATCAGGTATCCTGTCATCCCCTCTGTGATATAGGCAAAACTTGTGACCTCAAAAGGCGGGGTGAAGATCCTGGTGATCGTCGCAGCAGCCTGGTAGTCGATAAGGGCGATACCCATCCCTTTCAAGCTAACATAGAACTTCTGGTCCCTTCGTGAGATGATCTTGTAAGCGTATGAAGGGAGTCGAAGTAACAGTGACATCAGGGGTGGCGGGGTCACTTGCAGATCATAGCGATAGACGCCACCGACAGAAGATAGTGCCAGATAGCTGGTTGTGTCGTTCTGATCAGGGATGATGGCTCGGATCTGTCCGTAGAACTCATTAAACGTGGCGTTCATGACAATGTCGTTAGCAGGGTCGACAAGTACCATGCCTTTGTCAAAATCCGAGAGGCTCACATAGTCACCATATCCGCTGCTGGGGGTAGAGAGGACACTGAATGCGATCCCCTGTGTCGGATAGGTGTTGATGAGTCGTGGCGTAGAAGGTGTTGAGATATTAAGGTCGACCATACCACTCAGAGTGGCAGCGAGATAGAGGTGCTCACGAAACCGGTCTACACCATAGACCGGTGTTTCGGTAGGGTAAAAACCGATCTGTTCCGGCTCTTTCAGATCACTGATGTCGATGATAGCGACCCCTTTGGAGGTAGCAAGATAGAGGTGTGGCAGTTCACTGTCCTGAGAGATGGCATAGATCTCTCCCATCTCTGGTGTCATAAGCGTTGAGAGCGGTGTGAAGCTGTGTACAGTACTGTCATAGTGACAGAGCTGAAGACCTCGGTCTCCGCCTAAAAAGAGTGTAGAGCCGTTGTTCTCGATGCTGTAGACGGTACCGTCATAATCGTAGGTATCAGTGTTGATCGGCAATACAGGTTCTAATGGTGCGGCCAAAGTATCGGCATAGACCTCAAAGTACCGCTGGGCATCGCTGTTGACATTACCTGAAAGATCGGTAAGTGAACCATTGATGTCAAGGTAGATACCATAACCTGCATCGGTATTGGGTGATGTCAGCTTGCTGAAGGGTTGATCCGGTCTAAAATAGAGCAGGCTTCCCAGGACACCTACCGTACCGGGAACACGTTCAAGCGGGTCTGGGATATAGACACGGATCGTATCATCTGTCACGCCTAGTGGGGAGATCGCCTCATCGAATTGGAAATAGAGTACTGTATCAGGGTGGATCGGATTGGCATTGTAACTAAAGCTGTCTCCTAGATAGAGTGGTGGTGTCGTATCTCCTGTAGCGGGGCCAGAGCGAAAAGAGAGGCGGACCTCTTTGGAGAGGGACTTCCCTTCCCGTGTCTGTATCGATGTCGTGGCGATGATAAAGAGGTCCGCGTCTGGAGGCAGGTAACGCAGGGGCTTGAGCAGGATCGTCTGTGCTGTCAGCGAGATCTCTGAAAAGAGTCTGTTATGTTGGGAATCTTCTATATAGAGGGACTCTTGAGTGAGGCTTTGGGGGTCGATCTCGGATGAGACATGAAGGATGATCTGGGCATTGACAGGGATAACTTCGCTCACCCCTGTGGATGAGACAGGTGCAAGTCTGATATCGAGTGGTCTCTCTTCTGTCAAAGAGCTTTCCTCGTAGCTATTGCAAGCTGAAAAGAGGTAGAGTATCGCAATGAGCGTCAACAGGTGTCTCATATGTACTGTCCCCCTCTTATCTTCATGATCGTTCTCTTATGTAATCCATTATATAGCAGGAGTTTTAAGAAGAGGATTAAAGGTCTGCCGTAAGAGGAGTATACGTGTACAACTCACTCAAGGACCTCATATGAGTGCAAGAACCCGTCTTGACTGCCGACAAGCAGTAGGTCAGGGTTGAGAGCATAGTCAATGTAGCCGATAGTGGTCACGTCGTAAGGCATAAGGAGATAGGTTGTGGGTGTAGAGCTATTGGTCTTTACGACACCGAGATGCTCTGCGACTGCATAGGCTATAGCACTCTGTTTGATCTGTACGAACTTGGAGATATACGATGCAGCCGTAGTAGAGGGCAGGTCGCCAAAACCGTTAAAGCTGTCCCAATATTTTATACCGCCGATACCGGCAGCGACATAATAGTCATAACTCAGGTTACCGGAAAGGTCGGTCGTCGGGACAGAGAAGACCTGACGGTCCTGGCCCAAGACCTGTGGAGAAGGGGGTGTCTGTGGGTTTCCCTGGAGGTCAAATACCAAGACGCCCTGGTCATAGTCACACAGGACCAGTGAACCTTCTATCTTCTTGACATCGAAGGCGACGCCATTGGTATCGACTCTAAATGACTCATAGGGTGTAGACTCATCACTGATATTGAGATCGATCAATCCTATGGTGGTCGCTGCAAGATATGCATGCTCCTGGATCACATCAAGACCATAGACCGGTACATCTGCGGAGGATGTGTTCAAGGTGGCATAACGGTTTAAGAGCAGTGGTGCGTTAAGATCAGTGATATCGACAGTGATAAAGCCTTTGGATGTACCAAGATAGAGCCTGTCGATACTGCTGTTGAGGTCCATACTGTAGATGGCACCGGTAAGTTGTGCATGAAGCTCTGCAAGTGGTGTGAAGGTGCTACTGCCCTGTGGATGCTTTAAGATCCGTAATCCCTCTTCGGTCCCCAGATAGAGTATATCGCCATCTGTTTCGATGACATTGATGACACTGCCTATATAGTATGCTGATGTCGCTTCTGGAGGTGTGCTCGCCGGTACAGTCGCACCTGTCGTAAAGTTGCTGTCGAGAGTGCCGATATAAGGATTGCCTGCAAGGTCTATGATAGCGGAGGTGTTGAGTTCGACATTGTATTGTGTGTTGTCGGTAAGGTTTGTATCCGGGACGAAGGCGAGCAGAGCGTCGGTGAGGATGGTCTCTCCTGCGATCGGACTGCTGCCGGCTGCAAGTGTGACCTGTATGATGTTCTTGTCCAGATAAAGTGGTGATATCGCTTCACTGAACTGATAGTAGATGACACCATAGGGCTCCACCGATGTAGCTGAAGCTGACGGCAGACTCGTGATGAGTGTGGGCCCGGTGTTGTCACTCAGCGAGCCGGACTTGAAAGGTATCGATGCCGCTTTGGAGTAGTACTTCTGGTCACTGCTCTTGACATCTGTGGTGATGATGATCTCCAGGGTCTCATCAGGAAGAAGATATATCACAGGTCTTATGACGATCTTCTGACCACTTAAAGAGACCTTTGCAGGGTGGATGCTGCCAGAAGGGTTCAGGATATAGATACTCTTCTCATTGACTGTCGCGGGGTCGAGCTCTGTAGAAGCATATAAGACAAGTTGAGCATTGACAGGGATGAGGGGCAGTGTGCTGCTGGCTGCGGATGTTGGAGCCAATCGGATATTAAAAGTACTTTTGTCTGCAAGAGGTGTGTTGTCAAAGTTACTGTCACATGCCGTGAAAATAAACAAGATAAAGATAATCACTGTTGTCCGCATATGTCTCCTTATGCAGTGGAGCTGATCGTAAAGATATTGATATTAACTTTGATTATACAAAACAGGTTTTAAGAGGTTTATTAAAGAACAACGTTAGTTGGCAGGTGCACCTTCTAGACACTGTTCTGTTCAAGAAGTCTGGCTGTGATGTCCTTCATGATACGGAGCGAGAGGTGAGGGTTCCGGTTGAGAAGTGCATCAAAGGCCTCTGATGAGAGCCTTAGTGTCATCACCTCTTCACGGGCGGTCACTGTCGCGGTCCGTTTGGTATTGGAGACGATACTCACCTCTCCGATATAGTCACCGGATTTGAGCGTCGCGAGATGTGTCTGCTTGCCCTGTTTGTCCATATAGACATCGGCAGAACCTTCAGTGATGATATAGAAAGAGTCTCCTTCATCACCCTGTCTGACGATATCCTCACCCTTGATGAAACGGACCTTTCGGGTCTCTAAGGAGAGTTGGTAGAGCTCCTCTGAACCCAAGGTACTGAATATCGGTACCATATGCAGGTAGGCCATGATCTCGACATGTGTTATGGTGCGACTCTTCTCTTTGATAGCACGTGTGATCTCGGCGATCAGTGAACATTCACTGCGGGTATAGACACGGTAGTCGATGATGTTATAGAGGTCATGTTCATAGAAATAGTAGAGAATCGCTGTAGTCAGCTCCTCTTCTTGATAGACCAAGTGTTCACGTATGAGAAGATGGAGACGCTCATCGTCATACATCACGACATCCTGAAGTGTCTCTAATATAGTGTTGAGCTGATGATTGTACTGTGAAGCCAGCAGGTTCTGTCTCTGGAGAGTCACAGGCTGGTTCTTGGTACGATCGAAATAGAGCTGCATCTGACGGTTCAAAGCGATCAGTACGACTCTGTCTTTTGGAGAGAGCAGGGTCAGTGTGTTGCAGAGCTTCTCAAATTTCTTGACAAAACTGTTGGAGAGGATGAAGAGGAGGTATGAAGCACTTTTCTGATCAGGATGAAAAGAGAGTGCTCCGATCAGTTTAGCGCTTTGACGCAGCTGTTTGAACTTGGTATCAACACGATCTTCAAGATTGTTGTCTCCGTGGACGAGCTCATCATAGATACGCTGGTGCTCACTCTCTTCGATATGGAAGCGCTGTTGTGCTTTAAGGATCTCGTCAGCATTGGTCTCTTGACTTAGAAGCTCCTGGAGATGCTGCTTATAGATACGAAGTTGGTATATCTTTTCCGAAGAGAGTGCATTGGACTCATCAAAAAGCTCTTCGTTGTCACGTTTGAGTGATCGAAGTACCTTCTTATGTTCGGCTTCACTGAGTCCAAGCTGTTCACGGATCTTGTCAAGAAGGGTAAAGTCCTCTTTACTGAGCGTCCCGTCACGCAGCATCTCCAGTACCGTCTCTTTATAGAGCTCCAGTTTGTCTTGCTGGCTCTCCTGCTGGATGGCATAGGTGTAGTAGATCTCTTTGAGATTACTGGGTGCCGGCCATGGGCCTTTCCACTTGTTGAGGATCTTGAGGGCAAAACGCTCTTGAAGATAGAAACGCTCTTCACGGAAGATCTCTTTCCAGAGGATGATGGTGGAGACGACGATCACGATAAAGTGCAAGAGGGCATAGAGCAATGGATAGTTACTGAACGTCGGTGCTCCGGCAAAGATATAAAAGATATTGAAAGCAGTGAATGCGGCGATCGACTTGGTGATATGTTCGATACTCTTCTCATCTTTGTTCTTTGCCCATTTGAGCTTGGGGATGACACGTTCTAACTGTGCAAAGAAAAAGTAGCTCAAAGCAGAGAAGAAGAGCAGGGTCAATGGGGCTGCGATGATCTTGGGGACGACGGGTAGAAAGAAGAACCCTGGTGCCATGAGGTCGGTGTAGGCAAATCCTACATCACTCCATGTCCCGTCGAAATAGTAGTCCCATGAACCGCTAATAGCATAATAGTAGGCGTAGAAGCCAAAGACCAGACCTGCAAAAGCGTAAAAGACGACACGTTTGGAGCGGTCACTGTTCTCTTTCCAGTACCCTTTCTCCAGGTCGATATCGGGACAGTTGCTCTTACAGGCGACACAGCTGCTGCAGGCTGAGTTCTGCTGACTCAACAGGGCATTGGAACCGCAGTAGATCTTTTCGACGACACCGACAGGACAGAAGAAGTTACACCAGGTCTTGCCGGCATAGATGAGGTTGGTCAAGAAAGCGGCCACCGCGACAAACACAAAGAAGATCGCCAGTGCGGTACCATTGAAGTTCAGCAGCAACAGACGGGCGGTAAATGCGAGAAAGAGCAGAGCGAACTGAAAATAGTAGTAGTTCTTCTCGAACCAGGGTGAGACCTTGCGCTTGGGGACCCACTGCAAGAACTGTCCCAAAGCAGCGATCCATGCGAGAGGACAGAGCTTACGCCACTGGTTGTAACCGAGGACGACGATCAGCACCGGGACCAGAGGGATGAAGATCGTCCAGACCATAGCCGTACCGTTAGGCAAGAAGAGAGTGGCAGGGATGAACCACAACAGTACAAAAAGTACTATCGCTTGAAAGAATGTGGTGTTACGAGACATCAGTAGCCAAATGTCTCCCATTTATAACGGACAAGTGGTGTATCGTCTTTGTTGGCCCATTCTCTAAGTGAACCATCATAGATCCTGGTATTGCTGAAACCCATGTGCTGTGAGAGGATGAACCAGTTCATAGAGGCTTCAAGACCTCCTGTACAGTAGAGCAGGAGCTCCTGCTCTGGTTCGATGTTATACCCTTTAAGAAAGATCTCATCAAGTATCTCCTGGGACTTGAGGGTACCATCGATCTCGAACTTGTCCTTCCAGAAACTGCTCATCGCCTGAGGGATGTGTCCAATACGTTTGACACCGCTGCTGCGAAGGGTCCCGTAGTAAAAGACAGGCGGACGTGCTTCAAGCATCGGGATCTTTCCGATATGGGCTTTGGTATAGGCCATATCGACGACTGTCCCCGGCTTGTAGCTGGCTTTAAAATTCCCCTGTCTACTCTTTGTCAAGGTGGTAGAGATGGCTCTATCATCCTCATCTTCCCATTCACCGAAAGCACCGTCGAGGATCGCGACGTCTTTAAGTCCATGTACGATCATGGCGAGCGCGATATAGCTGGATTTCAGAGCCTCTTTTTTCTTGTTGTGGCCATAGATGACGACCTGAGACCCTTGGTTGATACCGAGTCGGCGCATCTCTTTTTCGATATCTTTCTCGGAGCGCATAAGCTGATGCAGCTCAACAGGTCGACGCCAGGCCGAGATCTCACTGCGAACAGCATTGGGAATATGTCCTGCATCATAGTCTGTACGAGAACCGACATCGACAAGGACAAGGTCTTTTTGTGTCAGCATCTCATTGAGCTTGTCAGCTGAGATGAAACCGGTAGCTGCCTGGAGAGAGAAGGCAAGAAGAGATAAGATAAAAAGATGACGCATGGGATTCCTTTTGACCCGGTCAGAGAGCCATTATGTTGTAGTTATATTACAAATCATAATACTATGTTTTGTAACGAAAGATTTCATGATATAGTTTTGAAGAGAGATTTCCTTATCTTATAGGGGAAAATTTGTTACACTTAAAGCTGGTCCATCTCAGTAAGATATCAAAAAGCCTAATATAAAGGAGCGGGTGTGGGACAGAAAGCAGAGAGACTTTTAGCACTTATCTTTAATTACATCTCCAAGATCGCAGCTATCCATGATCCTGATGAACTTCTTATAGAAGTCGCAAGGATGGGTCGTGATATCGTTCAGGCTGACCGTTGCAGTGTCTGGTTGCTTGATCGTGAAAGAGAGATCCTCTGGACAAAGGTGGCACAAGGTGTGGCACCTCTACGTATCCCTGCCCGGAGCGGTATCGTCGGTGAGGCGATCTTAACAGAGAAACCCATTGTCATCAATGATGTCTACGCCCATCCAAAGTTCAACAGAAATGTGGATAAAGAGACCGGTTATAAGACAGAATCGATGATGGTCATCCCGATCTATACTTCGAACGAAGAGGTCGTTGGAGCGATACAGGTGATCAATAAACTTGACAAGAGCGGGTTTAATGATGAAGAGCTGCGTCATCTTATGCTGGCTTCGAGCTATGTGGCTGAGAGTATAGAGTCCTCTCTCCTGCTTGAAGAGATCGATGCGACACAGAGAGAACTTGTCTATATAATGGGCGTGACAGGAGAGAGTCGTTCTAAAGAGACCGGCAACCATGTCAAACGGGTAGCAGAGTATTCACGACTTTTGGCAGAGCTTCTTGGTCTGAGCGAAGAGGAGTGCGGGATATTGAAAGATGCTTCACCGATGCATGACCTGGGTAAGATCGCTATCCCAGATGCAGTCTTGAACAAACCGGGCCGATTCAACGAAGAGGAGCGCAAGATCATGAACACCCATGCGGAGCTGGGTTATAATATACTTAAAGGTTCTGAACGCACGCTCTTGAAAGCTGCTGCGATCGTCGCACATCAGCATCACGAGAAGTGGGATGGGACAGGGTATCCCAATGGTCTGAAAGGTGAGGCGATCCATATCTATGGACGTATCACAGCGCTGGCCGATGTCTTTGATGCCTTGGGCTCAGATCGTGTCTATAAGAGGGCGTGGGATGATGAACGCATCTTCACTCTCTTTAAAGAGGAGCGCGGAAAACATTTTGATCCGCAGCTTATCGACCTCTTCTTTGAGAACCTTGAACCTTTCTTGGAGATCCGTGAACAGTTTAAAGATGTCTATCATGGTACGTGAGATCACCATACTTGGCAGCAGTGGGACCAAAGGCAGCCATGGCGGGACAAGTGCTTTCTACATCAATGCTGAGAATGTGATCGATGCCGGTAACCTTCTGCAGCCACTGGGTGTAGAATCTGCACAGATCGAGACAGTCTGGTTGACGCACTCTCATCTGGATCATATCATGGATATCGCCTACATATTGGACAGCTATTTCAACGAGCGTAAAAAGAGCTTGGTACTGAGGGGTCTTCCTGAGACTTTGGAAGCTGTCCGAGTACATCTATTGAATGACCTGCTCTGGCCGGATTTCTCGAAGATAGGTCTGACAGATGGTGCAGGACCTTCATTGCGGTATGAGCCTCTGGTATTGGGAGAACGATATCGACTCGATGAGGAGACCTACATTGAAGCTTATGAGACAGATCATACCGTAGCCAGCTGCGGCTATATTGTCACAAAAGCTGAAGAGAGTCTTCTTATCACAGCTGACACCTATTCTCTTCTATCGACAACCGATATGGTCAAAAGACGTGATGATATCAAGACGATCGTGGTCGAGTGCTCGTTCCCTACCAAGATGTTTGCATTGGCTAAAGTGAGTAAGCATCTGACACCAAGACTGCTTTTTGAAGGTCTCGCCCCTCTTGAAGCGAAAGGGATAAAGCTCTATATCAACCATATCAAGCCCCGTTATATGAAAAAGATATGTAGCGAGATAGCGCAAGAAAAGGGGAGCTGGAGGGTTGAAATATTGAAAGATGGAGAAAAAATCCACTTTTAGTAGAAAAACCCTTGACATTGAAAACAAAAGTGCCTATAATTGCAGCTCGATTTCAGATGCCGACATAGCTCAGTTGGCTAGAGCAGCTGATTTGTAATCAGCAGGCCCGGGGTTCAAATCCTCGTGTCGGCACCATTTGATTTCGAGTATTAGAAACAGTGTTAGACCATATCAGTACAAATGGTGAGATAGTC
>Ga0256843_1001313_pt1 | contig 19762 bp, 18 predicted proteins | sample AlvinellametaG_FD_191572 | JGI IMG/M metagenome (GOLD analysis project Ga0256843, IMG submission 191572) | Pompeii worm associated microbial communities from hydrothermal vent at the East Pacific Rise, Pacific Ocean - Alvinella | ecosystem: Host-associated > Annelida > Integument > Unclassified ... | reverse complement strand
ATAAGATGGATGGGTATGCCAAGGGGTAACAGCATATCCACAACTTCCACCTATGGGGATGAAAAAGGCTACATTTTTAGAAACAAAAGTATCTATAAAAGTAAGATTTTCTTTTGTTATATCTCCAACTAATGATTGGATAATTTTATACTCTTGCATCTACTGCACCATTTGATGCAAATAGTTGTGTATATCAAAATACCCTATCATCATCTCAAACATCATTCTCCAAAAAAGTTGCATCGCTAAAAATATTCCGAGTAGATAGAGCACAACTTTGAGTTTGTTTTGAGACTCATAGGCATTGTAGAGAAATTGTACTTTTTTTCTGTATATCCAAAGCACTACAGGCAAAAAGAACACACCTATATAATAAACTACTATCAAAACCGAAGGTGTTATAAAACTGTTAAATGTTAAGAAGTCATACATATCATCTCTTTTTAATCGATTATAGCAAGAAAAAGTATTTATGGAAAATCATCCTTGTAAATAGACTTCTATCATCTTACTTTTTGCCATAAACTCTGTTGCATAACCCAAAAGTTCATAAAAATCTTTATCGCTAAATCCTGCATTATACAACTCACTTAAATCATTATAACCAAACTCATCGGCATTGTAGATGGCATAAATCACCTTTGCAAATAAAAGTTTTTGTCTCTCATCAAGAGAAAGCTTTGAGATATGTGCATCTATATTTTTAAGCATAACACTATCTATTCCCATCTTTTGCAACATTTTTGTATTAAAATCTATACAATAGGCTCTACCCTCTTTTTGAGCAATACAAAGCCTTAAATACGGCAATACAACCTCATCAATGTTTGGATGGTTTTTAAAGTAGAGATTATATTCTATAAACTCCATAAGAGATTTAGCATCAATAGTTGCAAAAAGTTCAAAATGTGGTGGTACAAATCCTAAACTTTTTTGAATTTTTTTATATAAAAGTTTCAACTCACCTCTTGCTTCTTGTACTGTTATTGGTTTTATTATAAACATGATTGTACCTTTAAATTTACATTAGACTGATTGGTCTGTTTTAGAAGTATAGTTATATCTTGCTTTAATCAGACTGAATGGTCTAGTTTTTAAGTGAGTTCAAGTAGCCCATAAGATGCTCTACCGAGTTTAAATACTGCTCTTTTGAGGAGTTGGAAGGGCTCAAAGAGAGTGCTCCCCAAACTGTTGTGATGATATAGGAGGACAAAGAGTCTACATCTGTGCCTTTTTTCAAAGAGGAGTGTTTGAGTACATTTTTGAGTTTTTCTTTTATATTGTTGTAGATGGTGTTTATCTCTTGTTCAAAATCTTTATCAAGTGGCGACATCTCTTGATTAAGGCGATTCAGTGGACATCCATAAACTAAAAGATTCTCTTTTTGAGCTACTTTTAAGATAGCTTCTATGATGGTATCTATGCCATCTTTGTCATCGCTTACATCAAGTTCATAAAACTGATCCATCCTTGGAGCCAAACGCTCTTTTATAACAGCTATAACCATCTCTTTTTTTGATTTGAAATGGTGATAAAGTGAACCTTTTGGGATATTACACTCTTTGAGTATCATCGACATGCTTGTACCGTTATATCCATAAATATATACAAGTTTAAACACTACATCAAGGATTTTTTCACGGGTTGGTTGCATCATTTTTCCCTTTTTGTAAGAGTGCTATTATATCTTTCTCTATATTCTCAGGCTTAGTGATAGGGGCATATCGTTGTATAACGCTCCCCTCTCTATCAACTAAGAACTTTGTAAAGTTCCATTTTATCTCACTGTTTAAAAAACCACCTCTTTGCTCTTTTAAAAATCTATACAGCAGATGGGTGTTTTCTCCATTGACATCTATTTTAGCAAACATATCAAATGTTACACCAAAGTTTTTTTGACAAAACTGCTGTATTTCATGGTTTGGTTTTGGTTCTTGATTGCGAAATTGATTACATGGAAACGCAAGGATACACAACCCCTGCTCTTTATAACGCTCATAAAGTTTTTGGAGTTGCGTGTACTGAGGAGTAAAACCACATTCACTTGCGACATTCACGATCAAAAGCACTTTGCCCTTATACTGACTAAGATGCACCTGTTTATTGTTTATATCTTCTACGATTAAATCATATATATTTCTCATAAAAAAATTGTACCATAGAATCTAGTGCATTTTTGACTCTTGCAGATAAAATAGGCTCAAAAGTGCAGGAACGACCACTAAGTCAAACACAAGTGCAATATTTAACGCACTTACTGTAACAATGGCAAAATGAACATTAGGGACAAAACTACTTACACCAAATATACCAAAAGTAACAGAAAGTATAAACGTTGTAAGTATCATTGCGTGTCCACTGTGACTGAGTATATAGTCTATACTCTCCTCAAAACTATACTTTTTTCTAGCATCAAAGTACTTACTAAAAAAGTGTATAGTATCATCCACAGCAATCCCTAAGATAACAGCAGCAGAGATCGCTATACCTATATCTACCGGTATATCTGCATACCCCATTAAGCCACCTACAAAGATAATAGGTGCAACATTTGGCAGTATAAACAATCCAACCATTTGAATATTTTTAAAGATCACAAGCATCATCAGTGTTACAAAAAGTAGAGTTAAAGAGATCGATGCTATCAATGTATCACTTACACTAGATTGCATGTAGGCAAATATAGCAGTTTGCCCTTGAACAGTTGCACTATAAGGTGTTTGTGTTGCAAAGTAGTTTTGTATCCATGCTATCATTTTAAGATCTTGTGAACTATTTACTATATTTGTATTGATCGTAACACGCAAGTATCTTTGTGTTGTATCTATCTTATCATTGAGTTCCATCCCTTGAGGTAGACTCATGGAATAGAGTAAAAGATATTGTGCTACAAGATTGTTATCTTTTGGGATCGAACTGTTTGCATCTGGGTTAAGAACACTTTGCATCCGTACAACTACATCTTTGAGTGATGTGCTAAAACGTACATTAGAAAACGTGTTGTGTAACGCTTTTTCAAAACGCTGTATTGTTTGTAAAAAGTGAGGATCTTTTACACCCTCTTTACATTTTGCATCAACAATCACCTCATAACGCATACTCCCTGTAAGATTTTTCTCTACAAATTCAGCACCACTACGTACAAATGTATCATGTGTAAAATATTTAATAGAATTGCTATCTACCTTCAGATCCAACATACCAAAAAGCATTATAAGCAATGTAACACTAAAAAAAACCACAATCTTTTTATCGTGACGACGTATAAATGCACCATACCCTTGAATATGTGTAAGATTTACTATCCGTATCTTTGTAACAGTACTGTGTTCTTTTGCAAGGAGAATGATCGCAGGTGCTATCGTTATACTCAAGCCAAACGCTATTAACGCCCCACTTGTGATCGCTATACCAAGAGTTGCTATTGGCTCTATAGTACTTACTCCTAATGTTGCAAACCCAACAGCTGTAGTAAACGATGTGAGTGCCATAGGGACAATATTGGTTTTTAGTGCATATGTGACAGCCTCTTTGGTTGTATAGTTTTTGTGTTTGTAGTACACCCACGCAAGGTACAGGTGCATCGCATCAGCTATCGCTATAGCTGTCATAAATGATGGGATATTTACAGTAAAATTGTTCAGTTTATACCCTAAGAGTATCTGTATGCTTAAAACACTTAAAAAACTCAATACCACCACAACAGATGGTATCAGCACCCCTAAAACACTTCTAAATATACTAAACAACAGCACAATAACCACAACAACAGCCAACGGCATCAACACCATTGCATCAGATTGTGAGATCGTTACCAAAGAGGCTGTTACAGCTGGTATTCCTGTAATATAAAATCTATACCCACTCGTAAGCGACTCTTGTTTAAGAAGTGTTTGTAGCTTGGTAAATACAGCAATATTTACAGCTTCATCACTCCCTACAGCTTCATCTAAAGAGATCGCTATCATTGTGGTTGTTGCATCTTTTGAGATGAGCTGATCTAGGATGAGATGATCGTGCAGTGCTTGAGACTTTTTCTTTGCAAAATCATCATCACCATACAAAAAATCTTCCACTATAACATCATCATCTTCACTTGAGATATACTGATAGTTACTTAAACTCTCTACCTTACGAACTCCCTGTATCTTTTGAAACTCTTTAGTAAGGTGTATAATGGTCTTAACTGCTTTTTTATGAAAAATCCCATCTGTATCTTGAAATGCAACGATAAAAGTATCATCACCACTAAAACGACTTCTAAATGCCTCATAATCTTTCATAATTTTTGCATCTTTATCGAACCATATCTTATAACTCCCCTCATACGCAAGGTTTTTAAGAGTAAGACTCAACAGTGCTACTATTAGCGTAATAGTTATGATTACAACAAACCTGTATCTATACAAAAACGCAACATATTTTTCCATTATTTGCCCCTAAAATGTATACGCTATAGAAAATTCTAAACGGTTGGTATTTGCAAAAGCACCTAAAAGTGTTTGATCTTTTTTTGCAAAAATACCCAGATATGATCCTGAAAGAATATAGTGTTGAAAAAAGCGACTTTTAGCTTCAATTTTCCATACACTTTGATCTTTTTGAAAATCTTCCAAAACTCCAAGTTTCAACTCTGTACTACCAGCATCTTCGAATGCAACACGCAACGCCACAAAAAGATCGTTATCATATATCTCAGAGATATCCACATTTTTTATCTTTGTATCATCACTGTAAAGATATGCATAGTATTCAACATACACTGTCATATCACATCCAACAAGATCATACAAACTTTGTTCAACTCCAAAACTTAACTGCGTGTAATCACTCATCATACTGTTATCTAACACATCAGTGTAACCAAGCTCAGTTTTATATAACGTATCGTTGTAGATGATATGTGCAAGGAGTAACCCCTTATTTACCCTGTACGCATACTGTGCGATCTGTGTTGGAGTGGTAAATATAAAAGAGCGTTTTGTGTCATACCCATGAAGAAAGATAAGTTGTGTTTCACTCTCTATAAAACTATCATCTACAATACTTACAGCAATATAGGGTGTTGGTGTATATCTACTTGCACTAAGATAAAGATCTTTATCATACGAGAGTGCAAAAGGGGTATATGGCGTGTTATTTTGAGGATATTCAAGCCCCTCTTCATAAAGTTTCATCCCAAAAGTGATGCTGTTATCACCAAAATAGTGTGTTATATCTGCACCAACATTACCATATTTTGCACTTTTGTCAAAAGGATCTTTAAGATAGTTTTTTTGGTTATAAAAATCGGCAATATTGTACCCTTCAAGCTCCCCAAAATATTTTATCTCTTTTCCAAAATGAAGACTATACTCTGAGAAATCCTTAATTATATAGAGTTCATTAACCATACAGTATCTTCGTTGTTTATAGCTAGAACTATACAAACACTCTAGTGTCGCATGTGTACTAAAAAGATCATTTTCAAATCCAAATGACCCTTTTGCTTGAGTAACAAACTCATTGGCATAGGTTCTATATGCCATACCACCAACAGAGAGTTCAATCTTATGTTCAATCCCAAAAACACAACTAATACTAAAAAATATTAAAAGTATAATTCTCATCGTAATACCCGTTTAGAAAAATCTTTTTGCCCTAAACCAGCATTGATACTATCATCATCCCATGTAAGTAAACTACTCTTCTTATTTTGTACATTTTGTATGAAAATTGTATGCACTCTCCAAACACCATCTATTACAACATAATTACGAAAGAAAATCTTTTTTAAAAGTTTGTCTTGTTTATCAAAATATTCTCCAAAACGGGCAAGATACTCTTTTGTATCTATATAGATGATCTGTTTTGAATATCCAGAATGTTTATCTTTTGGTATACGCTCAATCTGAAAATACTCTACACCATCTCTTAGCACTGTATGTACCTCTTGCGTGTATGTATAATTTTTATAGTTTTGAGATGCAATATCTTCATACGAAAACTCACTTGCCATAAAAGAACCTGATTTGTTACGAGAGCTTATCCGTTTGACCCGTTTAAGTGCTGGAAGGTATAACCACTGTTTATCATCACCACCTATGACCTCATAACTTAGTAGTTTCGTCCCTTTAAGATCGTTTGGAAATAAAAAAGTAAGCAGTGATTTATCCCCATTATCCCCTTCAAGCTTTTTAATAAGCACTTTACGTATATTTTTATCCCCTTGCGCATTTTGCAAAAGCATTGTTGTTTTTGAAATGGAACTTTTATACCCTGAGATTTTTGCATAGGACTTTTGTGCTATCTCTTGTGCACTATTTGCCCAGAGTGTTATACTTGCGAGTAATAGCAGTATTATTTTTTTCATTTTCAACCCCTTTTTGTTTAAAGTGAACAATGTTAACATAAGAAAACTTAAATGTAAACAATGTTTACTTTAAAAATATGGTAAAATGGCACTATGATTAAACACGATTACCACCATGGAAACCTCAAAGAGGAGTTGATTCGCATCGCATTTGACTCCATAGCACAAGATGGAGTTGAAAAACTCACCCTAAAAGTGCTTTCTGATGCAACAGGAACATCACGATCTGCTATCTATAAACATTTCAAAAACAAAGATGCCCTTATTGAGACCATCATAGAGCAAGGATTTGATCTTTTTGATCTTCAAACAACTCCCTACCTTAAAACAAGCTCAAAACCCCTAATCGATCGTTTCTACCTTACAGGAAAACTCTACATCACTTTTGCGATGCAAAATCCAAACCTCTACAGACTCCTTTTTGGAAAAAAATATGCCCATATAAGAGAAAATCTTTTAAGTATCAAAGATGCAGATTGTAGTGGTTTTGCAGCACTGCAAAAAACGGTTCAAGAGGGGCAACAACAAGGGATACTCAAGAAAAACGACAGCTATAAACAAGCGATAGTTATATGGGCGAGTATGCATGGAGTTGCGTCGTTGATTATTGATGGTTTTATGGATGTAGAAGAGATCTATGAAGATGTGTACGATACAATGTTTGAAACACTTGTATCTGGGATCATAGCAGATAAGGTAAAACTCATATCTACTATCCCTATTTTAAAAAATATTTTAGTTCCCAAGAATGATACTACCTTGTAGTGTTTGGGTATGGTAGTACGATTTTTCATTTTGAACCTGTGTTGTTTGTGTTGTATCAAAAAGTACAAAGTTTCGTGATCCCTCTTGAAGTGTCTGCAACTCTTTAGCTATAGTTTGTGCAGGGTGCAATACTGTGAGTTTACACAACTCCTCAAGTGAAATAAGTGATGATGCCACAAGTTTGGTGTAGTACAGAGGTAATGCTTCTGATAATGATGCCATCCCATAAGCAGCATCAAAAAATGCCACCTCTTTATTTACAGGTGTATTTGGTTGATGTAAGAGTGTTAATGTGTCTATTTTCCCCTCTTGTAACTGTTGTTGCAGTTGTAACATATCTTTTTTTGATGGTAGTGGTGGGTCAAGTTTTGCCATAGTATTAAACCCTTCACACGCTTCATCACACAACACAAGGTGGTGCAATGACACCTCACAACTCACCTCTACCCCCTCCTCTTTTGCTTTTGCTATAAGTTCAACAGAGCGTGGGGATGCTATCGATTTAAAAAGGATCTTGATTCCAAAATGTCGTGCGATCTCTATCATACGCGATACATGCAGTACTTCACTGAGTTCAGGGATACCAGCTAAACCCAAAGAGGAGCTCACATCGCCCTCAAGCATCACACCTGCATTGATCAAAGAGTTGTCTTCAGCTTTACAAAAGAGTGTAACATCGTACATTTTTACATACTCTGCTATTTTGATAGCAAGATTATTTTTTGCAATGGTGCTCATATAAGGAGCTACTACACCTTTTTTTAACATTATGGCGATATTTGAAAGTGTCATATCCTCTTTAAGTGTATTTAACATTACATCGATGTGAACACACTCTATATCTTTAATGCTGTTTTGAGCAAATTCTAAAATAATCTCATCATCGATACTTGGTGTTGTTGTTGGAGTAAGAACGATATGCCCAACACCACCTTTTTTTGCTTCTTGTGCTACTTTTTTAATATTTTTTGCATTAAGTGAAGCATCAAGCAGTTGAACATTGGTATCGATAAGCTTTGGAAACAATACCATTGCACTTCCATCAATCACTTCATCACCATCAACACGCAAATCACTTCCCATTGAGACTATCACACCATCTTGTATAATGGCATCAACCCTTTTTTGACCATCAATATCACAAACCAAAACATTTTGTATAAGCATTTTAGACCACCTTTGATATAATGGTGCTATTATAAGGAATAAAGGCTTAATCTCTATGAAAATTCTTGTCTCTGCACTCGAACACTCTGCAAATGTTCACTTAAAGTCACTCACCAAAGAGCTCGGTGATGATGTTGAACTTCTTGGTATTTTTGACAAAGCACTCGGAGATCCTATTGTAGATCTTCGTTCATTGGCTATTATGGGCATAGTTGATGCACTCAAAAAACTCAGATTTTTTTTCAAACTCGCAGATGAGATGGTAGAACTTGCCAAACACGCAGATAAAGTGTTGCTTATCGATTCTTCTGGATTTAACCTCCCCTTAGCGAAAAAACTAAAAAAACGCTATCCAGACAAAGAGATCATCTACTATATTCTTCCTCAAGCATGGGCATGGAAGAAAAAAAGGATCCCAGTACTTGCACAAACGATAGACAAACTCGCTTCTATTTTACCGTTTGAGCCATCATACTATCCAAAAGATGCACCCATAGAGTATGTAGGACATCCCCTACTCGATCAAATCACAACATTTAAATCAACTCTCAACAAAGAGATACACCACATCACTTTTATGCCAGGGAGTCGCAAAGGGGAGATCAAACGCCTTATGCCTGTTTTTAAAGAGCTTCGCCCACTCCTTAACATACAAAAAGCAACCCTTATCATCCCAAAATATTTTACACAAGAGCAAATTGCAGAACTCTATGGTGAGCTTAGTGGCTTTGAGGTGGTTCATAATCCACACGAAACACTTTATGAAGCTGATTTTGCATTTATATGCAGTGGAACAGCAACATTAGAATCAGCACTTATAGGTACACCTTTTGTTTTAGCGTACAAAGCAAAACCTCTTGATTATTTTATAGGGAGCCGTTTAGTACAACTCGATTTTGTTGGTTTGGCAAATATTATGTTTCAAAAATATAAAAATAAGCAGATTCACCCAGAAGTACTACAAGATGAGGTGACACCACACAATCTCCTTGCACTTTATAACAATTATGATACAACCTCTTTTATACAACACGCAAAAGAGTTGCGTGCATACTTACAACATGGAAGTTCCAAACGTGTTGCACAACTAATATTACAAGGGAAAAAAGATGCGTAAATCTTTACTGTTTTCTATACTACTTACTCCACTGCTCTATGCTGATACACAACCATCTATAGAGCATTACCATTCACTTTTTGAGACACAAAAGCAGGAGTTTCTCCATTTTAAAAAGAAACAAACACACCAGTTTCAAAACTATAAACAGCAACAACAAGATGCCTATGAAGCGTATAAAAAAGAGCTTTCTCGCTATTGGCAAGATCCTAAACTTTCATCACAAAAAGAGTGGATACGTTATTCAAAAGATCAAAAAACACGTTCTAGTATCAACTTTAAAGACAATACTATCACCCTTGAAACATTTGCTAAGAGTAAAAAACAAGCTGTTGGAACACTACAAAAATCACTCGCAACACTTAGTATACAAGATACAAAAACAGCTATTAGCAACGACCCTTTGGAACAAAAAATAGCTGCGATCACACCACCTAATGATGTAGTACAAAGTGATATAGATACAAAACCTGTTTTAGCACCTGTAATCTACAAACACAAACCAACACGCAAAGAGGTTGTTACCTATGTAACACAACATATTAATGACGCTACAGTTGTTGAACAAAAAAAGCCGACAAAAACAGGTGACAAACTTTATGAAGTGGTTGTTTCACTCCCAAAAGATACAACATATCAACGATCAAAGTTTTATCTTAATGAGGTACGGGAAAATGGAGCACTTCAACGTATACAACCAGAAGTTTTATTTGCTGTTATCCATACAGAGAGTGCATTTAATCCAAAAGCTACAAGTTATGTACCAGCGTATGGGCTGATGCAGATAGTACCACATACAGCTGGGGTTGATAGTTACTACTATCTTTATCATGTTAAGAAAAAACCATCAAGCCATTATTTATACAATGCACACAACAATATCCGTTTGGGAAGTGCCTATTTACATCTACTTTTTTACAGCTATCTTCGTTATATAAAAAATAAACAAAGCCGTTTATATTGCACCATTGCAGCATACAACACAGGTGCTGGGAATGTTGCATGGGCATTTACGAAACATTATAATGTCAAAAAAGCTGCACAGTATATCAATACCCTTTCACCAGATGAGGTATATGCACACCTTCTACAACATCTTAAATATGAAGAAACAAAAAACTATCTCAAACGTGTTACAAAACGTATAGCGATCTATCGTGAGCTTTATGCAACACGATAGTCTTAGTGCCCTTTTATTGAACGTTTTTTATACTTTTTTTGTAACCGTTTTTTAAGTCTTGCTATCTTTTGTTGTTCATAATCTTCAAGTGATGTATTAATATTTTCCACCTCTTGACCTATTTTCACACTTAACATTTCAGATTTTTTCATCGCAAGTATCTGCGAAGAGAAAATACTTCTATGTCCTGAGATAAGAAAACTAATGACAGCAGATAGTGCGGCATAATGTGCAATATCGATACCAAAAAGTTCCACAGCCATAATTGTTGATGCTATTGGTGTATTTGTTGTTGAAGCAACAACACTAACAAATCCAAGCGCTGCAAAGAGTGGTATATGTTCAGGAGAGATAAGTGAGCCTAAAAAATTTCCACTTGTTGCACCAATATAAAAAATAGGAGTAATCACACCTCCACTACCACCTGCACCCAAAGAGAGTGATGTAAAAAGTGTTTTTAAGATAAATGTATACCAGTGTATATCAGCTGATGCACCTGCATCTTGACTTAATGCTTTTGCTATGGTATCTAATCCCAATCCAATATATGCCTTACCAAAATAGAGTGTCAATGCAACGATCATAAGACCACCAATAAATGCTTTGAGATATGCACTTATTTTGATTTTTTTTATCATTGCATGTGTTTGAGAAATAGCAGTTATTACAATATCAGAGATAAAACCAAAAAAGACCCCAGCAATGATAACTTTAAAAATCAACATCAAGTCTAAAGTAAGGTTTTGAAAGAAGTGTAAATTGTAGTATGTATATTCTATCCCCAAAAGCTGTGCCGTTGTAAATGCTGCAAATCCAGCGATAAATGATGGGAGTAAAACATCATACATTATTACTCCGATAATAAGTACCTCTACACCAAAAATTGCTCCAGCTATAGGTGTACCAAAAACAGTAGCAAACCCTGCACTAATCCCACAAATAACCAATTTTTTTCTATCTTTTTTTCTAAATTTTAAAAGATTAGATAAAAAAGAAGCAACACCAGCACCTATTTGTGCACCTGGTCCCTCTTTCCCTACAGAACCACCTGCAAAAATCGTCAATACTGTTGTAAGAGTTTTAACTGGGATCACAGAAACATCAATTTTTCCATCCTCTTTATGGATAGCTGAGATCACTTTTTCTGTTCCATGCCCTTCTGCTGTCGGAGCAAACGTTTTACTAAGCCACACACTCAAAACTAAAGCAAATGGTAATAAGTAGTAAAAATCAAATGGCAAAACACTCCTTGAAACTTCGCTATATGCCAAAATCTTCAAAAAAAGTGTTACTGTTGCACCAATAACAACACCAATGACAGAAGATAAAAAGACCCATTTAAATACACTAAAAAAAATCGCTGTTTGTTCTGTTATATGTCGTTGTATCATAGGAACTACTTTATATCTTTTTATTTAATATAATCATAATACAACTCAAGACAATACTGATATTCTTATAGAAAAAATCTTAAAATTTCTTCCAAAATGAACGAGTTAGTAACACAAACACCGTATAACATTCTAAACGACCAATTATCATAGCAAGTGAAAAAAACACTTTATCCCCATCACTAAAAAAAGAAAAATTATCAGCAGGACCAACAAGGGCAAACCCAGGACCAACATTACCAACTAAAGCAAATGCTCCAGAGATAGCACTCATAGCATCATATCCTCGAGCATAGATATATACAGTCACTACAGCAACTGTAATCATAAAAAGGATAAAAAAACCAAACGTTGAAGAGAGAACCCTTTGGTTTTGTTTTATACCATCAACAAACACAGAGATAATCATATTTGGATGCAATACACGTTTTAGTTCAGAACCAAGTGTTTTCAAAATAATAATATGACGAATAATCTTTATTCCACCAGCTGTTGAACCAGCATTACCTCCCATAAGCAAACCAACAAAGATAATGGCAATTGCCAAATGGGACCACGTACCATAATCGATAGTGGCAAATCCTGTTGTTGTCATCACTGAAGCAATAGTAAAAAAAGAGTGTTTGAGTGCATCATAATAAGAGTCGTGACTAATATCAACATGTACAAATGCCAAAGCAAAGCTCAAAAGTAAAAAAATAATAATAAACCATTTGATCTCTTCTGTTGCATATACACGCAGATCTTTTTTATGATACAACTTTAAATGTGCTAAAAAGTTAATTCCTGAAAGCATCATAAAAAGTGTTGTAGTCCATATAATTCCATCATTTTCAAATGAACCCAAAGAATTATTTTTTGTTGAAAAGCCACCTGTTGAGATAGTAGAAAACGCATGATTTATCGCATCAAAATAATCCATACCAAAAAATTTCAATAAAAGTGCATCTACAAATGTCAAGACTACATATACTATCCAAAGGCTCAAAGCTGTATCTTTAATTTTTGGTGTAAGTTTTTCTATAGATATTCCCGTTGATTCAGCTTTAAACAAAGAAAGACTTCCCGTAGGATTAATCATTGACAACAATCCCACTCCAAGAACAATCACTCCAAGTCCACCGATCCAGTGCATCAAACTTCTATGAAAAAGGATAAGATGTGGTAGTGCTTCAATATCATTATAGACAGTTGCACCTGTAGTTGTAAACCCACTAATTGCTTCAAAAAATGCTGATGCAAAAGAGATATTGCTATAAAGATATAATGGCATAGCACCTGTAATACCAAGAAGTATCCATACAAGATTTACAACAATAATACTCTCTTTAATTTTAAGATTAAGTGAATGGTTTTTTAACACAAATAACAGCATAACATTGAAAAGGAAAAAAGCACCATCATATGCTAAAAAAACTTTATAGTGTTCACCATATGCCATCCCAATACCAATATCAACCAAAAAAATTACACATAATGTAATCCCGATCAGAGCAAGTGTTTTGAAAATACTTTTATAGTTCATATATCCACTGCTTTATCTTTGAGTTATACTGTTGTGTTGTAAAAGCGATGAGGAGATCATCTTCTTGTAAGACAATTTTTGTATCAAAAGGATAAAGTGTATGATCTCTCATATAAAATAGTGCTGTAGTATCTAATTTCAATGGTTTGACTTTTTTATTTAGTAGTGCTGAATTTGGGAAAATCTTACGCATAAATACATTTGCTTTTGCACCACAAAAACTTTTTTGTATTACAACACCCGTTGAGCTAATCTCTTCCATAATTGCATTATAAGCACTCATTTTTGGACCACGAACTACAATAATACCCAAAGAGTGCATAAGGTTATAATACTCCATATCATTATTGATAGCAACAACTTTTTTTATTCCTCTTTCTTTAGCTTCAAGTGATTTAATAATATTAAATTCATCATTAGTTGTTGCAGATATGAAAATATCTGCGTGTTCAAGGCCTTCATCCTCAAATATATCATGTGTATCATATTTTGCATTAATGATATCTACACTACCACCTAAAACTTCATCTGCTTTATGACAAAGTCTTAGATCTTTTTCTATAAGTTTAACATCTTTTGCTTTTGCAACAAGTGCTTTTGCTATGGCAACACCAAGATCATCCCCTCCAAAAACAACACACTTTTGGATTGATACACTTGTGTCTATCTCAAGTTTATGATACTCATTTCGTATCGCCTCCTCATCTCCAAAACAATATACAAGATCATTAGGTATTATCTCAACAGATGATGTTTGTGGTATAAAAAACATCTTATCTCTTTCAATCCCAACAATAACAAATTCTTTAGGCGTATACTCTTGTGGAGTAAAACTTTTCGATACCATCACTGAGATCAGTTTGTAATCGGTATATTGAAAAAATTTTACATTATTGGCTTTTGGATAATCTAACAAAGAAGCTACACCGGCAGATGCAAGTTGTGTAGGAAATATCATACTCTCTATCTGAAGTCTTTGTGCGATAGAAGTATCTTTAAAAAAAGGTTTTTGCAAACGTACAATCTTTTTTTCAATATTCAACGCAGTATCTGCAACAAGAGTTGCAACAAGATTAACATTGTCTATATTGGTTACTGCAATAAAAAGATCAATATGCGTATGTACAAAATCATTATAGGTCTGGATATCCTCTACATCACCTTTTAGGGGTAAAATATCCAAACTCTCTTGTATCCTCTGTAAAGCCTGAGCGTTTTTATCTATAATCGTTACATTATGCCCTATACACAATGTTTTTGCCAGATAAAATCCAACCTTTCCAGCTCCAGCTATAATTATATTCATTCATTTTTCCTTTAGACTACAGGTGTTTTAAAAACTCCTCTGGTTCAACAAATCCTACAATAGTCTTGTCTTTTTGTACTGCACCGTCATTATCAAAGAATAATACTACAGGAGGACCAAAGACACCATATTTTTTACTTAGTGCTTTTTGTTCTTGTGTATTATCTGTAACATCTGCACGAACTAAAACATATTCTTGTAATGCCTGTTGTACACGTTTGTCACTAAAAGTTTTCTCCTCTAACTCTTTACATGCAGTGCACCATTGTGCCGAAAAATCCAACATAATCTTTTTTGCTTTATTAGCTTGAAGAATTGCATCAAGTTCATCAATGGAGGAGATCACATGAAAATTTAGTGCATCTTTTTGTTGTACTGTTTGCTTTGTTGCGTGTTGCATAAATGACAAAGGTGTTCTCATACTTGTATTACCAGCTAAAAAACCGATAAACAACGCTACTGAATAAAGAAAGATCACTAAGGCTATAAAATGTTTAAAAAAATGATGATCGTTTTTAAACACACCAAGATATAAACTAAATCCAAGTCCAAGTAAAGCATACATTAACATTACTACATCAGGTGCGATCACTTTTTCTAACATCCAAATAGCCACACCAAGCATCACTACACCAAATGTTGCATTGACAAGTGTCATCCATCCACCAGGACGAGGCATAAACTTCCCAGCACTCACACCTACAACAATCAATGGAAGCCCCATCCCAATGCTCATACTAAACAGTGCTCCAGCACCTAAGAGTGCATCACCTGTTTGCCCTATGTAAACCAAAGCACCAGCAAGTGGTGCAGCAACACATGGTCCGACAATAAGTGCTGATAAAAATCCCATAACAGCAACACCGATATAACCACCCTTATGTTCTTGAGAACTCACTTTTGCCACAAGTGCATCAGGAAGTTTGAGTTCATAAAACCCAAACATCGAAAATGCCAATGCAACAAATATCCCTGCAAATGAATAAACAACCCAAGGTGTTTGTAATGCTGCTTGTAAATTTGATCCAAACAAACCTGCTAAAACACCAGCTATGGTATATGCAACTGCCATTGCCAATACATAAACGACTGAAAGTAAAAAAGCTTTTTTTGTTGTAACTCCTTCACCCTGAGCTACAATCAACCCAGAAATAATAGGGATCATTGGAAATACACAAGGCGTTAACGAAAGGAGTAAACCAAAAAGAAAAAATGTTCCTAAAATCAATAAAAGGTTCCCCTCTTTCATTGTTTGTGCAATTGCATCAGTTTTTGAAAGTTTCTCTTTTTTTTGTATTGACTTTTTTTGCGTTTTAAGAGCTGTTTGAGCCCCTTTTTGAGGTAGGTATGTTGTATCTATAGTAACAGTCATATCTTTTGTATATGGTTCATAACATAAACCAGCCTCACTACACCCTTGATATTGTATATGAATAGGAATCTGTTTTGTACCTGTTACATCTGCATCTTTTGTAAGTACCAGAGTAAATTCTGGCGATGTTTGATACACTTGTGCACCATGAAGCTCTTGTGCTTTTGGCTTAAGCACTTTCTCAATGTGGATCCCTTCTACAGGATGAGTAAAAGAGACATCAACTTTATCAACATACAAATAGATCCCTTCACCTAAAGTAATCCCTGCTTTTATTTGATTATTTTCATATACTTTTGCGTAAGGTTTAAAAGCATCTTGAGGCATAAGAAAACCTCCAGCATAAACCCCTAAAGTACATATCATCAAAATAATAATTTTGCTTAATACTGTATTCATATGTACACAATCCCTTTATTCAATAAAATTTTCCATTATCTTACTACAAATAGTTTAATAATTCTGTAACTTGTTAAGATTGGTTTGATACAATGTCAAAAATTTATCTTGCAAAAAAAAGGCAAACAGGATTATGCAACAAAAAATCAAATGGTATAACTGGGATAAAGAGAGTTTTGAAATAGCACAAAAACAAAATAAACCTCTTTTCATTTTTGTAAAGTATGATACATGCTACTGGTGCAAAAAGATGATAGATGAAGTACTTTTAGATCCAAAATCGATCTCTATGCTCAATGAAAACTTCATCAGCATTATGATAGATCGTGTTGAAGCACCCGATTTGGATAAATACTATCAAAATATCTATAAACTCCTTAATAATGCACCTGGTGGATGGCCTTTGTCAATTTTTTGTACTCCTGATAACATCCCATTTTTTGCAGGAAGCTATATACCTATGGAATCGGAACAAGGTAGTGTTGAGGGGATGGGCTTTGAGGAGCTTACACAACTAATTAATCATAAAGTAAAACACAACGATCCAAAACTTACAGAAAATGCACAAGAGGTTGCACTTTTTTTAAATAAATCACCCCACCCAACACAAGCAACTCATCTCAAAGAGGAACTGTATAAAGTTTTTGTTGCTCAAGCACGTGATAACTACGATACACGCAATGGTGGTTTTTCAAAAGCCCCAAAATTCCCACATGCGACACTACTGTTAACACTTATGAGTATAGATACCCTATATGATGAACGAAGCGTAGCACCTATGGTACAAACCACTCTTACAGCAATGCAAGAGAGTGCATTGTTTGATACTATTGAGGGGGGATTTTTTCGCTATGCACAGCAACAAAACTGGTCTGATCCATATAAAGAGAAAACACTGTATGATAATGCAACGTTACTCTCTTTATATACACAAGCCTACACTCTTTACAACGAACCTTCATATTTGCAAACTGCAAAAAAAACAGCTGATTTTATCCTTGATACACTACAAAACAATCATCTGTTTTATACTGCACAATCGATGGAGTTTGATACAAAAGAGGTAGTGTTTGATACCCATACAACTATAGCGTATTCTTCACTTATGGTTACAGCACTGTATCACCTGGCACATTATGAACCAAAATATGCAACATATGCAACACAAACATTACAAAAGCTAATTGAAATAGTTGAACAAAAAGATATACAAACACTTTTTTTAGATGATTTTGCAGCACTTGCACAAGCACTTTTATTTGGTTTTGAAGCAACAAAAGATGAGATCTATCTGATAAAAGCACAACATATTATCAATAAAGCTTTAGAACTATTGTATGTTCATGGTGGATGGAAAATATCTACAAAAGAGATCGAAGTATATGCTGATGCAACCGATACTATTAGTATCAGTGCTGTAAGTATTATGATTGCAAATATGAGAACACTTGCAACTATTTTAAATGATGAAAAGTACAATGTTTTTGCATTTAAAACATTAGAATACAACTCATATGCATTAGCACATGAGCCTTTACGCTATCCATCACTTATGAAAGAGATGCTTCTTTATAAGTCCTCTTCATCATCTACAGCTCTTTGAGCTTGTTGAATATCTTCTACAAGTTCTTGTGCTTCCTCTTCATCCATTTCACCTGTTTGGATATCTTCTAAAACCTCTTCAAGATCTGCTTTAAATTCACGTAGCTCTTCGATCTCCTCTTTTGCTTCAGCTGAAGCCTCTTTAGTATCTGCAATCTCTTCAAAAATTTCATCAATTCTATCATTAATATCAGGGATAACACTTGAAACAAGTAACTCTTCTAAACGTTCTATGTATGACATATACAACCTTTTTTTGTGGCATTATAACTTTATATTACTTTATGCTTTATAATTTTAAAAAGTGTCATACAACCAAAAGCAACTCCACCAATCACAAATCCTACACCAAATTCACCTATCAATGAAGGTATATGATCCAAGAAGTGATGCAATGGTTCAATATTATGAATAAATATTCCTCCAGCTACCAACATCATTGCAATAGTTCCAATAAAACCTAATAAACGGATAATTTTTGGCAGAGCTTTTACCATCAATTCACCAAAAGATACTAAAAAACTCGTTTGTTTTTCCATACCAATCTCAATAAGTTTAAGTCCCATATCATCCAAACGAACAATAAGTGCTACGATCCCATATACACCAAGTGTTGCAAGTACCGAGATAACTGCAACCACACTTACTTGAGTAATCAACGGCTCTTGAACAACACTTGAGAGTGTTATGATAATAATCTCTATTGAAAGGATAAAATCTGTTGTAATCGCTGATTTTATTTTTTCTTCTTCACTAAGAGTTTGCTCTTGATCTGTATGTTCTGTTGCTGAATGAAAAAAATATTCATATACTTTTTCAAAACCCTCATATGCCAAATAGATACCACCTAGCATCAATATTGGAACAATAACAAATGGTGCAAATGCTGTAAATAAAAAAGCAAAAGGTAAAATAATCACCTTGTTTTTAAGCGAACCTTTTGTAATAGCATACAACACCGGTAATTCTCTTGAAGCTGCATATCCAGAAGCTTGTTGTGCATTAACAGCTAAATCATCCCCTAAAATTCCTGCTGTTTTTTTTGCAGCTATCTTTCCAATGGCTGCTGTATCATCAAGTAACATAGCAACATCATCCAACAGTGCAATCAATCCCATACTCATCTATTTTCTCCTTTTTGCCCACCGTACAAAAAATCTAGTAGGCAGTAAACTTTTTGGTATCTCTTGTTGATCGAGTATATATTTTTTTAATATTTTAGCCAAAAATGGAGCAAGAACAAACCCATAGCCTCCACTACCGTTAATCATCGTAAGATTTGGATAATAAATAAATGATTTATCATCTGGTTTTTTTACACGCAACTTTTTTTCACAACACGCCAAAGTCTGCTGACTATCCACCAAAGGACCAACTAAAGGAAGATAATCAAAAGATCCTGAACGCAACCCTGTATAATCTTTTATAACCTGCACATCTTCTAGTTGTACTGTTTTTGAAGCTTTTGCAAGAAGTTCTTCTCTTCCTTTTTCATAATCGTAAGGGTGTGTTGCGTGTTGGGGATGATAGTGCACATCATGAGTCGCACCTATGGCTAGTTGATCCTCAGTTGTCGAGGAGATAGA
>Ga0256843_1001312_pt1 | contig 19782 bp, 19 predicted proteins | sample AlvinellametaG_FD_191572 | JGI IMG/M metagenome (GOLD analysis project Ga0256843, IMG submission 191572) | Pompeii worm associated microbial communities from hydrothermal vent at the East Pacific Rise, Pacific Ocean - Alvinella | ecosystem: Host-associated > Annelida > Integument > Unclassified ... | reverse complement strand
TTAAGCTCTATCATCTTTGAACCAAGCCAGTTTGATGAACTGAGTGTTGTTTTAAATGTAGATGACTTCTATCTTCCGGCACATCAAGATATCTTTAAAGCAATGCTCACGCTACTGCAAAAAGATCAGCCTATTGATGAGGAGTTCATCAAAAAAGAGCTTATCAAAGCAAAAAAGTTTGATGAGCAGGTTCTTTTGGAGATTTTGGCGGCAAACCCTATCTCAAATACAAAAGCCTATGTTGATGAGATAAAAGATAAATCACTCAAACGCCACCTCTTGACACTTACAACAGAGATAAAACGTGTAACTGTTGAAGAGGAGCTTCCATCAAGTGAAGTTGTTGATATAGTAGAGAAGAAACTCTATGAGATCACCCAAGACAACCAGACAAGTGATTTCAAAGACTCACCAAAGATGACCTATGACACGATGGAGTACATCAAAGAGATGAAAGCTCGTGGCAACTCTGTTCTCGTCGGAGTAGATACCGGTTTTAAAGAGCTTAACAAAATGACAACAGGTTTTGGTAAAGGTGACCTTGTCATCATCGCGGCACGGCCAGCTATGGGAAAAACAAGTTTTATTTTAAACACAGTAAACAGCCTTATCACACAAGGTAAAGGTGTAGCCTTTTTCTCTCTGGAGATGCCTGCTGAGCAGTTAATGTTGCGTCTTTTATCTATTCAGACATCTATTCCACTTCAAAAGCTGCGTGTTGGAGATATGAGTGATGAGCAATGGAGTTCTCTTAATGGAGCGGTTGATAGAATGAACTCTGCCAAGCTCTTTGTTGATGACCAGGGAAGTGTCAATATCAATCAACTCCGCAGTAAGCTAAGAAAGCTCAAAAATCAACATCCCGAGATTGAAATAGCTGTTATTGACTACCTTCAGATTATGTCAGGTATTGGTAATCAGGACAGACACCTTCAAGTAAGTGAAATCTCACGCGGGCTAAAGATGCTTGCACGTGAGCTTGAAATTCCTATTGTTGCACTCTCGCAGCTCAACCGTGGTCTAGAATCTCGTAATGATAAACGTCCAATGCTCAGCGATATTCGTGAATCTGGTTCAATTGAGCAAGATGCCGATATCATTCTCTTTGTCTATCGTGATGATGTCTATCTCTACAAAGAGGAAAAAGAGCGTGAAAAAGCGGCCAAAGCAGAGGGCAAAGAGTTCACCTCAACCTATGTTGAAAAAGAGGAAGAGGAGGCTGAGATTATCATCGGAAAACAGCGTAACGGTCCAACCGGTCACGTTAAGCTCATCTTCCAGAAAAAACTTACCCGATTTGTTGATGCACCAAGCTATGCACAGGCTGTAGAGACAGTCTATGAAAATGTCGATACCTCATCAGCGCAGGTCGATCTCCCACAAGTCGAGATGCCGCCCATTTAATTATGACAAAGATAGAGAGAGTTGAGCTTCTAAGCTCAAAAAAAGATTATCTCTATCTTTTTACTCTCTTTATTTTACTTCTGAGTGCCTCCCTTACTTACCAGTACGATAACTACAAAGAGCTCACAAAGTTTGACTCACAATTGGTTCACGCAACGATTCTCAAAGAGTACACTAAAACAAAAACAACAAAAAAAGGTACAACAAAAAGCTACAAAGTCTTAAAACTCAGAAGTGACAAAGGCTTCATATTTTACACAACAGCCAAAAAAGATCTGCCAGACTATAAAGGCAAAAGCCTCTTGATGGAGATATATGCAGGCAAAATCACATTTTTAGAGTATCTCAAAAACTTCTTCGCCTTTAGTAAGATTTTAAAAGTTGATACAAAAAGGTATCTGCGTGAGCGACTCAGTAACATGATAGAAAAAGAGCATAGCAATAAAAATGCAGCAGCTCTCTATAAAGCACTCTTTATAGCGGAACCTCTCCCCTACACTATACAGCAACAACTCTCCAATCTTGGTATTTCACATCTCATTGCCATTAGTGGATTTCATCTTGGGGTACTCTCTGCCATTCTCTTTTTTCTTATAAAACAGCCCTATAAACTCTTGCAAAACAACTATTTTCCATACAGAAGTTATCAACGTGACAGCTTTATGTTCATTGCTCTTCTTCTCTTTGGTTATATGCTCTTTTTAGACTCTCCACCCTCTCTTCTTCGAGCTTTTGTAATGCTTCTTGTTGGATTTATCCTCTATGACAGAGGCATTAAGATCATCTCGCTCCAAACACTTTTAGTGAGCTTTTTACTCCTCATTGCACTCTTTCCAAAACTCATCTTCAGTATAGGATTTTTTTTAAGTTTGAGTGGTGTTTTCTATATTTTTTTATTTTTAATTCATTTTCAAAAGAGAAGCCGACTTTGGCATTTTATACTTTTGCCATTTTGGATCTATCTGATGATGTTACCCTACTCACTTGTTATCTTTGGGAACTTCAGCCTCTACCACCCACTCTCGATTCTCTTAACATCCCTCTTTATGCTCTTCTATCCACTGAGTATTTTTCTACACCTTATTGGCTATGGAGATCTTCTTGACAAACTCATTACATCACTGCTGCAGATAGAGACACACGCAATCAATATAAAACTCTCAGTATGGTTTTTAGCAGGAGAGATTCTCCTCTCGATGATAACACTCTTAAGAAGAGAGGCTCTCTACTTTCTGCTGCTCTATTCTCTCTCTATTTTTATATACGCGATTTATCATATAACATAGTTTGAGTCCATAGATAAAGAGGATCCACGAGACATATATCCAGAGAAAAAGAAACATCACTATGGCAAATGAGCCATACATAGTAGTGTAGGATTTATTTAAAAAGACATAATAGATAAAGGCATTTTTACTTGCACTAAAGATGATGGAGATGAGTAGAGAGCTGATTGCAGAAGCCTTTGGATTGATCTTTGCATTGGGTGCAATCTGAAATATGAGAAAGAAGAGTCCCCAGATAATCAGATATGGCACAACGGGGAGTATATTAACTCCGGAAGTTATCGTATTTGAAGCCATCAATGAGGCAATATAGCCTGTTATATAAAAAGAGATCCCCAGTGCTATTGGCGTGAGAGTAAGCATAGTCCAATAGGTCGTTATACTCTCCCAAAGCGTTCTTGCCTTTGCGTGAAAGATCTTATTTGCTATATACTCAAAATTCTTAAAGAACATCAATGAGGCAATTAAGATCATTAAGAGTCCAAATGCACCAAGTTTCGTTGAATTGGCGACAAAACCATCAATATTTTTCATAATAAGCTCTGACTGTACCGGCATAAGATTTGAAAATATAAAGTTTTTGATTGTCTCATAATGTTCAGAGAAACTCGGCATTGAAGTAAGAAGTGTCAAGACGATAAGCAGCAGTGGAATAATTGTAAATATAGTATAAAAGCTCAAGCTTGCAGCAAAGAGTGTGAGCTCCTTATCTACAAAAGCAAAAATAAACTGTTTTGTCTCTTTGTAGATTTTTTGAGCTAAGGGTTTCATCGTTTTAAATAAGCCCCATCTTTGCAGGATTTAAGATATTGTTAGGGTCAAAAGCCTTTTTAATAGACTTAAAAAGTTCCATCTCAGCATCAGAAAATGCCATCTTCATATAAGGTGCTTTTGCCAGTCCTATGCCGTGCTCTCCCGAGAGTGTTCCACCAAGATCTATCGTCGCTTGGAAAACCTCTTCTATCGCTTTATAGGCAATTTTTACCTGCTCGGGATCACTTCCATCTACCATAACATTCGTATGAACATTTCCATCACCTGTATGCCCAAAACATGGAATATTGACCTTATACTTATCAGCAATAGCATAAAATTTCTCTAAAAGTTCCGGCAGAACTGCACGGGGAACAGTTACATCTTCATTAAGCTTCTTACTTCCATAGACAGAGAGTGCAGGAGAAGCATTACGACGTGCAAACCAGATATCGGCAGCTTCGGCTTCATCTTTTGCACGACGAAATTCACTACATCCGTTCTCTTTAAAAACCTTCTCTATCTGGTCAAGCTGAAAATTCAAATCATCCTCCAAATTTCCATCAACATCTGTAACAAGTAAAGCTCCCGCATCAACAGGGAGTCCTTTGCTAAATGTCTGCTCAACCGCACGAATGGTCAAATTATCCAAAAACTCCATAGCAACCGGGGTAATCCCACTTGCCATTGTCTTATAGACTGCTTCCATCGCATCATTTACCGTCGGAAAAATCCCCATAGCTGTCTTTGTAAGTTTTGGTTTTGGAATAAGACGGAGTGTAATCTCAGTCAATACGGCCAAAGTACCTTCAGAGGCAATTAAAATACCAGATATATTGTATCCTGCAACATCTTTAATAGTCTTCTTCCCTGCTCTGATAACTTCACCATTCGGCAAGACTGCACGTGTTGCCATCACATACTCACGTGTAATTCCATACTTTGCAGCACGCATACCTCCGGCATTTTCACTAACATTACCACCAAGAGTTGAGTATTCCTGACTTGCAGGGTCTGGCGGGTAGAAGAGTCCTACCTCTTCAACGGCACGTTGCAGATCCATATTGATAACTCCCGGTTGCACAACAGCTACCATATTTTTCATATCAATCTCAAGAATCTTGTTCATGTGCTTCTCCATTGCAAGCACAATACCGCCACTGCTTGGGAGTGCTCCGCCTGTAAAACCACTTCCTGCACCACGAGGGACAATAACTATCTTATGTTCATTACAATATTTTAAAATAGCACTTACATCCTCTTCATGACGAGGAAAAATAACAGCATCAGGTTCAAACCTCTCACGCGTTGCATCATACGAGTATGCTATAAGGTGTGCTTTGTCACTGTAGATATTCTCATCACCAACAATATTTTTAAAATGATCTAAATGTCTCTTATCAATCATAGCTATTTTCCTATCTCAAATTCATCTGCTAAATCTGCTAAATTTTTATGATTTTTTACAATTTCATAAAGTTCTTGATTCTTTGGATTGTTTTTTACTAACAATTCATAGTAGTGTGGAGCATACTCTTGCATTTCATCACTCCCAGCACCCCACCAAGCTGCATCAATATGTGCTACTCGTGTATAAAAAGGTTTTGCCTTGTTCTTTGCAATAAAAGGGGTATCTGTAATATCAAGAATTTTAAAACTTTTTATATCTACAGTATATACTTTTGTATCAAGATAAATAAAAAGCAATCCTACACTTGCGGAATTTGCAAAATCAAAAAAATCTGATTGTAACGGTGTAGGGTGCCCTGCAAAAGAGAGCATTGTTGCAAATAGATCAGGATGTACCCATTCAACAGGTACACTTTTAGAAATCTTATGATAAATATTTTCACTTGGAGCAATTAAAAGTGCTCTTGAATATGCAAAAGCAAGATAAACCATATCTCCTTTTTTAGGCTTCCAGACTGCGTGAGACAATGCTTTGTTTGATATAGCCTTATAAGGTTTTAAGGAGAGCGTTGCTGTTTTTGTCATTGTGTTATAAGCAACAACAGTCACACTATTAACAATTGCACTGTTTTGTGGTGTTATTTGATGCACAACAAATCCACTGACACCAACATCAATATGATCAACTTTAATAGTAGCAAAATTACCTTCAATATCAACAATTGGTGCTTTGATCATTGATGCCATTATCTGTGTAACTGCCAAAATGAGTAAAATCGTATATTTCATTATCCAACTTTCTATTAATATAGTGCGATTATATCAAACAAACCTCATATTAATCAAAAATTTGATAATCTTTGCAAATTATTTATGATAGGCTAATATTTATGATACGATTTTTCATCCTTTTTTTATTTACTACAACTCTTTTTTCTGCAACTGTTGATAGATACAGATGGCCAAATGCACAAACCTATTTAATCTTTTTAGAAAAAAACAATCTTCCTCTTGGCAAACTTTACTACAATCTTGAAAAAGATGACCAGAGACTTACAGAGGAAATGAGAACAGGTGTTCATTATCAAGTTTTGCGTGACAACAACGGTACTATTGAACAACTTCTGCTCCCTTTAAATGATGAGCTTCAGATCCATATCTACAAAGATAAAAAGAGTTACAATTTTGAAGCAATTCCAATTATAAGTGAGACAAAGACAGAAGCATTTGCCACAACTATTACAAGCTCTCCAATGTACAATATCTTAAAAGAGACAGGAAGTAAAAAACTCGCACAAATCTTTGTAGCAAGTTTTAAACACTCACTAAATTTTAAAAATGATATTCGCAAAGGTGACAGACTTGTAATGATTTATGATCAAAAGTATCGTCTCGGTCACCCTTTTTCTATGCCGACACTAAAGGTTGCAATGATAGAAATGAATCATAAACGTCACTATATTTATCTTAATGATGATGGTCGCTATTATGATGAGAAAGCTCATGAAGTTGAAGGTTTTTTACTTGCCCGTCCTGTAAGAGGCGCACGAATATCTTCTTATTTTACAAAAAGACGATGGCACCCAATACTCCATAAATGGAAAGCACATCTTGGTATTGACTATGCTGCTAGACGAGGAACTCCTGTACATGCAGCAGGAAGTGGGCGTATTATATACTGTGCTCGCATGGGAACATACGGCAATCTTATCAAAATCCGTCATGCAGATGGTTATGAGACACGCTATGCTCACCTAAAATCATTTCGTAGAGGTATTTACAGAGGAAAATATGTAAAAAAAGGACAAGTTATTGCTTATGTCGGGACAACAGGACGCTCCACCGGACCGCATTTACACTTTGAACTGCGAAAACACGGACGAGCTATCAACCCTCTTCGTGTAGTCCAAGTAACTACGAAAAGATTAAGAGGGAAAGAGAAAAAAGCTTTTTTACGCTTAAAAAAGAATTATGATCAAAGTGTTGCACTTCATTTAAAAAACAACACACCATTCCAGAAGCAAAGAGCTTTCAAAAATATCTGCTATATTCACTTTATGGATAAAAAAGATGGCTAAAATAGAGCAAATCAACCCACTGAAAGAGACAAGATTCATTCAGCCTATAGAGATAAACTATACACAAAGTGGTATTAAAAAGCGTTGGGAAGCAGTTCTCTCCCATGACAGCGTAGCTGTATTGCTTTATCACAAAGAGAAGGATGCTTTTGTTCTGGTAAAACAACTCCGTGTAACAGTTCTTAATAAAAATCCGGATGATGGCTATATGTATGAACTCTGTGCAGGTATTGTTGATAAGAAGTGTTCAAACAAACAGATAGCAAAAGAGGAGATTTTAGAAGAGTGCGGCTATGATGTCCCTTTAAATCATATTGAAAAAATCAGCTCCTTTTATACCTCTGTCGGTATTTCAGGAACACATCAGACACTCTACTATGCTCAAATCGATGAGAGTATGAGAGTAAGTGAAGGCGGAGGTATTCATGATGAGGAGATAGAGGTTATTTTCATTGCACGCAAAGATGCAAAAAAGTTTCTTTTTGATGAGAGCTATCAAAAGACAACCGGCGTTTCACTCGCTTTTTACTGGTTTTTTAACACAAAACTCAAGCAAACTCTATAGGGTCCATATCAACCTCAGCTAAAGGGACCATTGAAGCTCGTATAGCTTTGATTATATCGGTACTTTTATCGGCACGCAGAAGTATCTCAAATCTGTATTTATTGGCAACACGCTCAATAGCACACTTCTTTGCACCTACAATCTCAATATCTGCAAACTTTTGAAGATTTTGCTCCATCTCACGCATAGCTTCCTGTGCTTTCATACCATTTTTATGTGCAAAAAGTATGCGACAAAGCTTTTTATAGGGTGGGTAAAGCCCCTCTCTAAAGAGCTTCTCATCCTCTAAAAAACGCTCATAACTGTTACTATAGTTTTCAAAAAACTCCTGATTGAATGTCTGTACTATTACCTTTGCATCTTTTGCCCTGCCGCTTCTTCCAGCTACTTGAATCAAAGAGGAGAGTGCCCGCTCTCGTGCTCTGAAGTGTGGCATATTTAAAAGATTGTCCATTCCAAGTACAACGGCAAGAGTCACATCGTGATAATCGTGCCCTTTTGAGAGCATCTGTGTTCCCACTAAAATATCACTCTCCTTATTATTAAAACGCTGGAGTGCCTTTTTGAGCTTTGAGGCAGTAGTGATGGTATCTCTGTCAAACTGCTCAATATTTGCCTGTGGTAAAAACTCTTTGATGATATTGACAGCCTCGGCAGTTCCCAAACGAGAGCTCACGAGATGTCCGCTCCCACACTCTGGACAGACTTGGGGAATGGCCTGTGTAAAGTTACAGTAGTGACACTTCAATGCCCGTGAGTGCTGATGCAGGCTCATACCCACAGAGCAGAAAGTACAACTAAAACTATGCCCGCAATCACCACAGATGAGATACTTGAAGTTTGCCCGTGTCGGCAAAAAGAGAATAGACTGTTCATCTTTTTTATAGGTACTCTTTAAAGCATTTTCTATCAAAGGAGTAATACTCTCAGGACTCGCTTCATAGATAAACTCTTTTTTAGAGACAAAATGTCCTCCTTTGAGTCGTGCGTGAGGAAACTTCACATAAGAGCTAAGAGAAGGTGTCGCACTACCAAGCACTACATCTATATTATAAACTTTCCCCATATAAATAGCAATATCACGGGCATTGTATCGAGGTCTGGAGGAGGATTTGTAACTGTCATCATGCTCTTCATCCACAACTATCAAACCCAAATTCTCTATGGGTAAAAAGAGTGCTGAACGGGCACCTGCAACTATTTTTGCCTCTCCGCTTCTAATCTTTTGAAGTGCTTTTTTCTTTTGAAGCGGTGTCAGTTTTGAGTGCCAAATAACAAAATCATCTCCAAAATGCTCTTTGAGACGCTTGGACATTTGAGGTGTCAGCGATATCTCCGGCATTAAAAAAATGGCCCGTTTTCCTTCACATAAGATATCTTGAAAATATTGCATATAGATTTCTGTCTTACCACTACCGGTATCTCCAAAAAGTAGTGAGACCTTCTCTTTTTTCAAAACTGCCAAAGCCTCTTTTTGTTTTTTGGAGAGTTGTAGTTTTATGGAAGTGGCTACTTTTGGAAGCTCATTTTTCTCCTGTGCAGAGAGTTCAAAAGGGAGCATCATTCCAAGTGCATCTCCAAGAGATGTTATATAATAAGAGGCAATAAAAGAGGCAACTTCAAGCTGTTTATCGGAGTAGTATTGAGAGAGCTCTTTAAGTTCAAGTACCTCAAAAGAGGGTTTTTCAACCTGCTGAAGAATAACACCCTCTTTTTGGCGTCCATTTAAAAGCACATGAACAACACTCCCTCTTTGCAGCTCTTTTGAGCTTCTGTATGTAAGGGGTTGTAAAGGAGATGAGAGTAGTGTTATTTCATAATAATACAAAGCTTCTCGCAAGCCTCTTACTATTTTACTAACTTGTCACAAATAGTATCTTGATTGCTTTTTAGTTTAAATACTCCCGTACTTGCATTATAATCCAACTTACAATCTTTATCTTTTACTCTGTAAATATAGTGTACATAAGGGAAAGCGGTATCTGTTGTTCTCCAGTATCCATTACTAGTACCTGATTTAATACCATACATTAAAAGATCAACAGAACCATTTCCATCAAAAAGAGTAGATGTACCGTGACTTAAGGAGTTAATCCAATCAGAATCACCTTTAATCAGCCTAGTCTGGCGTTCACTGATAATAGAGGAACGAATAGCAGATATATCTGCACGCCCTTTGCTTATCTGTGCATCAGTACGGGTTGCAGCAAATTTTGGAATGGCAACTGCCGCTAAAATTCCTAAAATAACAATAACAAATATAAGTTCAACCATTGTAAAAGCTGATTTTTTAATATGTAACATTTGAACCTCTTAATTTCATAGGATATCGGTTTGCATCTACTGCAGCCTGTAGAGAAATACAGAGTTTATCACTTCCAGCATCACTAAAAGAGACATTGAGTGTATCTACTCCTGTTGTATCATTTCTATCAATAGAGACAATAACACAATCATTGACCTTCCCTGCCTTTATTGTCGCCCTATTAGAACTCAATACAGCATCACCGTTTTTTTGCATTGAAAACATAGCATTAGACATCAATGTAAAATTATTATCAACATTAGATTTGGACATCGCATACGATGCTATCTCTGAAGCTCCCATCATAATGTTTTGCGCCAACTTCGCAGTTACCGCATCTCCTTTTGTAGCTGCCATCCGTGGAATAACAACTGTAGCCAGTATCCCTAAAATAATTATGACAAATACCAACTCTATCATCGTAAAAGCACTTCGCATGCATATACCTTAAAATATAAATTAAAAAACTTCTCTTATGCTATCATAAATTTTTTAATTTATAGTTTAAAAAACAAAAAGAGACAAGCTCTTCTGAAATACAGAAGAGTCGTCTCATAGAGTGCTTACCAATTAACGCTTGAACCACCGAATGTAACAGATTTGTTACTATCATTATCATCTGAAGTCCAACCAGTAAGGTTTTTCGCAGCTTTTGCAATACCACGACAGATTTTAGATGCACCTGTATGAGTAAATTTAACTGTAATTCCATCAGCACCAGATGCAGTAGCATTTGAATCTGAATTAGTAGAAATAATACTGATACAACCCTCATAAGTTATACTTTTTCCAGTTGTATTCAAATCATCTGTACCTTCAAAAGGAACATTTGTCATTACTGCTGCTGTACTAAGTTTTCCTTGTGCAGTATAGTATGAACTGATATCACCTACTGCAGTAGCAAGTTCAGTAGCACCTCTTGCAATTTTTGCATCATCACGAGTAGCAGAAAGTTTTGGAATAGCAACTGCTGCTAAAATACCTAAAATAACGATAACGAAGATCAATTCGATCATTGTAAAACCAGCTCTTTTCATAAGAACTCCTTGTAAAAACTAAAAAAATTGGATTACACTTGTAACCTTATCTATCATTATGTACCTATTCTCATTAATTATTCCTTAAAGAGTAAAATAGTATCTCATTTTCATCACTTTTTCACTCTTTTGTGATAAACAAAAAACAACATAATAAAACTATAATATATTGGTACTCTTTTTGCTTATTAATTCTAAAATAATTTATAGTAAAGGTATCTTTATGAGTATTCAAATATCAAAGACGCACCAACTCTTAGCTGATGCAATGGATTATCGTGCAGCTCGTCAAGATATGATTGCATCTAATATTGCCAATGCTGATACTCCCTACTATAAACCAAGAGATATTCGTTTTGAAGATGCTTTGGCAGCTAAAAAAGATGAAATCTATAACAATGACAAAAATCACTTAGAGATGGCATGTACAAATAGCAAACATCTTAAGCCAAAAGATTCAAAAAGTGCTGCAAAACCAACACTCTACTTTAGAGATGGTCATATGGCAAGAAATGATGGAAACTCAGTTGATTTAGATGTTGAAACAACAGAGATGAGTAAAAACTCCATAATGTTTAATGCCCTTGTAATGGCAAATAAAAAAGATGCTGCAATTTTCAAGAGTGTAATAGAAGCATCTTCAAAGGTATAATAGATGAGTAATTTTTTAAACAGTTTTGATATAGCAGGCTATGGACTCTCAGCACAACGTGTACGTGTAAATACAATCTCAAGTAACATTGCAAACGCACAAACAACCCGTACAGATGAGGGAGGACCTTATCGTCGTAAAGAGGTAGTTTTCAAAGCAATAAATTTTAATAATCTTTACAATAGTATGCTTGCAGACAAAACTCAAAGTATGGATTATGAAGATCCTTTGGATGAGAATCAATTAGGAAATAAGGTAAATCCTGCTATAATGAGCGTAAAAGTTGATAAAATTGTTAGAGATGACTCTAAACCTCTAATGAAATACGAACCAAATCACCCCGATGCAGATGCAAATGGATATGTAGCCTATCCAAATATTAATCCTGTTATCGAAATGGCCGATTTAGTTGAAGCAACACGCTCATACCAAGCGAATGTTGCTGCATTTCAAAGTGCAAAAGATATGGCAAATTCTGCAATATCATTATTACAATAAAACTGAGAAAAGATATGGATACTATAAATAATATTTCTTCAACATCAACTGCGGAGCTCTTACAAAAGAAAAGTGCTCTTCAAACACCAACAACTGCCAACTCTTTTGCAAAAGAGTTGCAATCAGCTATTGGTGAAGTCAATAAAATTCAACAACAAAGCGAAGAAGCAATAGCCGATCTTGCTACAGGACAGGTTAAAGATCTACACCAGGCAGCTCTTGCAATAGATAAAGCAGAAACAAGTATGAAACTAATGTTAGAGATAAGGAACAAAGCATTAAGCGCTTATAAAGAGATAGGAAGAACTCAACTCTAACTATATGGTAAATCGCAATAAAAGCAAAAAAATTCTCTTCCTTTATGCCCTTCTTGCTGTCGCATTTTTAACCTTTTTAACCGTTATGTTATTTACAGTTATCAAGCCAAGGCACACACCTTCTCTCTATGCAAAAGAGTCCTCACGAGCACAAAGAGGTTCCATTATCTCAGCAGATGGTTTTCATATTGCAACAACAAAAAAACTTTATAAAGCTGTTGTTGATACACGCTATATAGATCCACAGAAAAAAGAACTATTTATAGAACTCTTCAGTATCTATTCTGGAATGCAGACAAAAGCTATTAAAAAACGGCTGGCGAAACAAAGAGGTGTCGTTGTCCTCAGTTATAATATTCCACAGATTCAAGCACAATACCTGAAAAAACTCTCTTATGAACTTCGTCGTTTTCGTGTTTTTTTAGAATTAAAGAATCCTAGAACCGGATTAAGATCTATTCATGGTTTAAGCATTATAGAAAGTGGTGAAAGCAGGGAATACCCTTATGGAAAACTTTTAACACCTATCATTGGATACCCTCATAAAATCGAAGATGACGGATATACCTCCATACGAGGTGTTAAAGGTTTAGAAAAACGTTTTGATAATGATTTGGCAGCAAGACAAGATGGCTTTTGTAGAGGGAAAAGAGATGTAAACAGTTATATTATCCTTAATAAAGAGAGTTTTACAAAACCAAAAATCAATGGACTTGATATTAAATTAACAATTCCTGTTAATCTTCAAATTCGTATTGAAAAAATGTTAGATACAATGAAGACTGAGCTTCGTGCTAAAGAGATAATGATAGCAATTATGGATTCTCACACAGGAAAAGTCTTAACAATGGCCAGTTCGAACCGTTATTTTCCAAAAGCCATTCGACGGAAAGATTATCCATCATTAAATTCAGGAATGATAGAGTACAGTTTTGAACCAGGAAGTGTTTTAAAGCCCATTACATTTTCTCTCTTGCTGGAAAGAAAACTTATTAATCCTTATGATCTTGTAAATGGACATAATGGACGATTTAGGATGGGGAAAAAAGTCATTACAGATGAACATAAATTTGACTGGCTTTCGGCTGAAAATGTTATTGTTTACTCTTCAAATATCGGCATAGCCCAACTTGCCCAAAAACTCTCAGGCTATGAGTTTCATGCAGGTTTACAAAAATTTGGTTTTGCCCAAAAATCAACACCAGATCTAATCTATGAAAAAGCAGGTTCAATCCCCTCTGCAAAACGCCTTGAAAATGAAATTTATAAAGCGACTTGTGCCTATGGTTATGGTATCAGAGCAAATCTTATGCAACTTATGCGTGCATACAGTGTCTTTAATAACAACGGTATAATGGTCACGCCACAAATAGTATCTGCTTTTATCGACAACTATAAAGATCTTAAGAAAATTCCTCCATTTGACTCACAGAGAGTTATCCCCGCTGTAACAGCACAAAGAGTAAAAAAAATTCTTATAAAGACAGTTAATAAAGGAACAGGAAAAAAAACGATTACTCCCGGATTAGAAGTAGGAGGTAAAACAGGAACTGCTCACATTGTTGAAAAAGGAAAATATGTTAGCAAATACAACACCGCTTTTATGGGATTTGTTAATGACAACAAAGAAGACAACTTTACAATAGGAGTGATTGTTATTCAACCTAAAAAGAGTCAATTCGCTTCTCAGACTGCTGTACCGGTCTGTAAAAAAGCTATAGATATTATGATTGAAGAAGGATATTTAAAGCCAGATATTGTCAAGTAGCCTAGTACTTCCAACAATAACTTCTACCAAAATAATACTCTCTCCAATTACTACCTTTTCAATTACTTCAAACTCACGTGAAAGTATAGCAACATACCCTATCTCCAAAGATTCAAGAATATCATATATCTCTGTTTCTATTTGCTTGACATCCACAATTCCTTTACTTACCATCTTGGAAGCTGCATAAAGGGATTTTGGAATTTTTAACGCTTCAGCTCTTTGCTCTTTTGAAAGATAGACATTACGAGAGCTCAATGCCAAACCATCACTATCTCTAACTGTATCAACCGCAACAATATTCACATCCATAAAGTACTGTTTTACCATCAACTCAATCAGATGGAGCTGTTGAGCATCTTTTTTACCAAAGTAAGCATTTGTAGGATTGACAATATTTAAAAGTTTCATTACCACACGCAACACTCCGCTAAAATGTCCCGGACGTGTTGCACCTTCTAAAATATATCCACGTACATTTGGAGCTACAATTTTCACTTCATCATTAAAGTAGAGCTCCTCTGCGTTTGGCATAAACAAAATATCTACACCAGCTACTTCACATATCTTCTTATCAGCCTCATCACGGCGTGGATATTTATCTAAATCCTCCCCTGCTAGAAATTGTGTAGGATTTACAAAAATAGAGACAACGACAATTTCATTAGCCTCTCTCGCCTCACGTATAAGCGTGAGATGCCCCTCATGCAGAGCTCCCATTGTAGGAACATAACCTATTGTTCTGTTTTGCTCACGCAGATACTTTTTTAGCTCATTTGCTGATGTAATAATCTTCATATTTTGCCTTGATGTGTTATACTTTCGCAATTATACAATATCTTTAAGAGAATCTTTTGTATATCTTCACATGGCACGACAAATCCTCCCGTTGGTCTGAGCGCACCTTGCAAAGATATACAAAAGATTGACAAAATATACAAAGTGAAATAAAAATGGATAACTACGAATATACAGAACTTTTAAAAAACATTACAACAAAGATGCAAAATATTACCGGTGTTGTCGAACCAGACAAAATTGAAGCAAGACTGCGTGAGATAGAGGAGCTTGAGAATAATCAGGAGTTTTGGAATGATGCCAAAGAGGCAGCTAAAATTCAAAAAGAGAAAACCCAACTTGAGCGCAAACTAGAGAAGTACCGCATTGCAAAAGCTGCCGTAGAAGATGCAAAAGAGCTCTATGAGATGGCAAAAGAGGAGAATGATGAGGAGTCACTTCAAGCCCTCTATGATGATGCCCCACAATTAGAAGAGCAGATACGTGCTATGGAGATAGATGTGCTTCTTAGCGGTGAGAGTGATGCTAACAATGCCATACTCTCCATTCATCCTGGTGCCGGTGGAACAGAGAGCCAGGATTGGGCTGCAATGCTGCTTCGTATGTATAAACGCTGGGCAGAGAGACATAACTTTAAAGTAGAAGTGCTTGATTATCAAAATGGCGAAGAGGCGGGCATAAAAGATGCAACTATTCTTATAAAAGGTGAAAATGCCTATGGATATCTCAAAGTTGAAAACGGTATCCATAGACTTGTTCGTATATCTCCATTTGATTCTAATGCAAAGCGTCACACCTCATTTTCATCTGTTATGGTCTCTCCTGAGATTGATGATGATATTGATATTGTCATTGAAGATAAAGATATCAGAATTGACACCTATCGTGCCAGCGGTGCCGGTGGACAACACGTTAATAAAACAGAATCTGCCATCCGTATTACACATATTCCTAGCGGTGTCGTTGTACAATGCCAAAATGACAGAAGCCAGCATAAAAACAAAGCTACAGCAATGAAGATGTTAAAATCACGTCTTTATGAGCTAGAACTTGAAGATCAAAAAGCAAAAGAGGCAGGAGTGGCAAAAAGTGAGATAGGCTGGGGGCATCAGATACGATCTTACGTTATGCAACCCTATCAACAGGTAAAAGATACCCGCTCAAATGAGGCATACTCCAATGTCTCTGCAATCTTAGACGGTGATATTGACAAGATGATAGAGGGAGTACTTATAGCGACTAACCGCTCTTAGGACTCCTCTTTTTTGATAAAACTATACCCTAAAAAGAGCACTCCAATAACCATAGCAAATGTTGTCAAATACTTAATCTGGCGCTCCCTTGTTGCTTTAAGTGCTTTTGAAATATGGGCTGTAGCCGGTTTAGCTTTAACCTTTTGTGTCGCACCTGCAACACTCGCTTCCATGCGTGCCAAATTTGCAGCAGCTATCTCATTGGAACTTACCTTTTTTGGCATTGCCCAAAAATTGACTATAAATCCTACAACTAGGAGAAATACACCAACACCTCTTAGAATCTCTTTTTGATATTTTAAATAGAATTGCAAATTAACACCTTATTTTTGCTCAGTATAAACTTAATTATGTCAAAATTTCTGTATGAATTTACTTAAAGAATTTCTTCTTGAGGATAAATGTTCCTATCTCCAAGATCATCAACAGACCATGCATTATAAATTGATTGATAAATGTTCAATAGAAGAGAATCAAGAACTTATCGAAAGAGGTTATAGGCGTTTTGGGAAAATGTACTTTCGCCCTGTTTGTAAAGAATGTCATGAGTGTCAAAGTATTAAAATTGATGTACAAAATTATCATTTTTCAAAATCTGCACGACGAGTGATGAAAAAAGCAGCTCATATCACTTCTTATATTCAGAAGCCTACACTTTCAAAGGAACATCTTGAACTTTTTGAACGATATCATTATGCTATGCATGAAAAAAAAGAGTGGGAATATAATCCTACAACTCCTGAACATTACTACTCATCTTTTGTTCACGGTGAAGAAGATTTCGGCTATGAAATACTCTATTTCGATCAAACAAAGCTTATCGGTGTTGATCTTATTGATATTTTAAAAGATGGCATATCTTCTATCTATTTTTATTACGATCCTCAATATGCGCACTACTCTTTAGGTAAACTATCTTTGTATAATCAAATCAAATATGCAAAAGAGAGTAAAAAAAAATGGATATACTTAGGATATTATGTAAAAGAATGCCCATCACTTGCCTATAAATCATCTTATAAACCTTATCTTACTCTACAAGGTCGTCCTAAAGAAAATGAACAATTTATATGGTCTTAGAAAGCTCTTCTTTTTGTTCTTCTTGAATTTGTTCCTGCTTCTCTTTAAGCTCTTTATTTAATCTCTCCTGGAGACGTTCTTGCTGCATTTTATCTTTTTCTCTTAAATAACGAATTCTTTCAAGTTCTTTTGCTTTTTTACTCTTTTTACGTTTAAATTCATTCTCTTTTTTTTCTCGTAATTTTTCATCTTCATTTAATAATTTTTCAATAACAGTTCCTGTTGAATTTATATCATCACGATGCATAAAATAATATTCAACAATCTCTTTTTTATGAGCTTCAACATTAATAAGACCTGTATCTAAAATTGAAAGAAAAACTGTAGTATTATTCTCTTCTTTTGCTTTATCATAAACATTATAAGCCATACGATTAAAAAAATCATTAACCTTAGCCAATGCTCTTAGTTCATTCAAATAGTTTCTTCTTAACTCATTATTATGATGCTTCTCTAAAGCAAATCCATCTTGTTTTGCTCGTTCAACTTCATCAAGATAGTTATTTATTTTAAAGCTATATTTTTTAAAGCCCTGAACATTTTTAAGCTTTTCAATTTTGGGGGCATTGTTATAAATAACATCTCCCAATGCAGAAAAAACAGTAGGATTGTTTGCAAAGAGTAAAAATGTAAAAGATATGAAGAGTAAAAATGTGCGCATTGTGTTCCTACTTTTTAGAAACCATTATAACAGATTTTTAAGGGTTTTGTTTAATAAAAGAGGTATTGCAATGTTTTCATAAGAAAACATTGCAAAAAGAGAGAAATTATCCGTTACGTTTTTTAACAATCTCTTCAGATACATTTCTTGGAACTTCTTCATAATGATCAAATTCCATAGAATATGTAGCACGACCTTGTGTGTTAGAACGTAAGTCAGTTGAGTATCCGAACATTTCAGATAATGGAACGAATGCATCAACAATTTTGTTACCAGCACGATCGCTCATGTTGTTAACTTGTCCACGACGACGGTTAAGGTCACCGATAACATCTCCCATATACTCTTCAGGAACTTCAACTTCAACTTTCATAATTGGTTCAAGAATTGCAGGGTTTGCTTTTCTAGCAGCCTCTTTGAATCCCATTGAAGCAGCAAGTTTAAATGCCATCTCATTTGAATCCACATCGTGGTAAGTACCATCATAAAGACTGATTTCAACATCTTCAATTGGATAACCAGCGAGAACACCGCCTTGCATTGCTTCTTCAAAACCTTTTTCAACTGCAGGGATGTATTCTCTTGGAATCGCACCACCTTTAATGTCATTGTGAAATACAAGACCAGCACCAGCTTCAGCAGGTTTCATTTTAAATACTACGTGACCATACTGACCACGACCACCAGATTGTTTTGCGTATTTATAGTTCTCATCAACTTCATCACGAATTGCTTCACGGTAAGATACCTGTGGAGCACCAACTTCAGCTTCAACTTTGAACTCACGCTTCATACGATCAACAATAATCTCAAGGTGTAATTCACCCATACCAGAGATAATAGTTTGACCAGTCTCTTCATCAGTATGAACTCTAAATGATGGATCTTCCGCAGCTAATTTATTGAGTGCAATACCCATTTTCTCTTGGTCAGCTTTTGTTTTTGGCTCAACTGCAACAGAGATAACCGGATCTGGGAAGTCCATTCTTTCAAGTACAACTTTTTCAGCTGGATCACAAAGAGTATCTCCAGTAGTTGTAGATTTAAGACCAACAACCGCACCAATCTCACCAGCGTAGATTTCAGCTACCTCTTCACGTTTAATAGCGTGCATCTTAACGATACGACCGATACGCTCTTTTTTATCTTTTGTAGTATTATGAACATAAGAACCTGACTCTAATGAACCACGATATACACGAATAAATGTAAGAACACCAACAAATGGGTCAGTCATAATTTTAAACGCAAGTGATGCGAATGCACCATCATCAGTAGATTCAACAACAACCTCTTGAGACTCATCATCCATCATAGTACCAGTAATAGGCTCAGCCTCAACCGGTGAAGGAAGGTAATCTACAACAGCGTCAAGCAGAGTCTGAACACCTTTGTTTTTAAATGCAGTACCCGGAGTCATTGGAACGATTGCCATACCTAAAGTTGCAGATTTGATTGCAGCTTTAATCTCTTCTTGAGTAATCTCTTCACCCTCTAAGAATTTCATAGCAAATTCATCATTACCATCAACTTCAGAAAGAGTCTCAAGCATTTTTTCTCTATACTCATCAGCGATCTCTTGAAGCTCAGGACGAATTTCTTGTTCATGGTATGCAGAACCCATTGCTGCATCTTCATCCCAAACAATCTCTTTCATCTTAACTAAATCGATTACACCTTCGAATTTGTCTTCTGCACCAATTGGCAGTTGAAAAGGCATTGGATTACCTTTAAGACGCTCACGAATCTGTTTCTCTACTTCGTAGAAATCTGCACCAGTTCTATCCATCTTGTTAACGAAAACAATTGAAGGAACTTTATAACGGTTACGTTGTCTCCAAACTGTTTCTGATTGTGGTTGAACCCCACCAACAGCACAGAATACTGAAACAGCACCATCAAGTACACGCATAGAAC
>Ga0256843_1001311_pt1 | contig 19786 bp, 13 predicted proteins | sample AlvinellametaG_FD_191572 | JGI IMG/M metagenome (GOLD analysis project Ga0256843, IMG submission 191572) | Pompeii worm associated microbial communities from hydrothermal vent at the East Pacific Rise, Pacific Ocean - Alvinella | ecosystem: Host-associated > Annelida > Integument > Unclassified ... | reverse complement strand
ATATCGTCGTAATTCTTCCCCTTGTTGGGATACCCCTTGTTGGGATACCCCTAGTGGGTATCCGTTTTTTTGCGATACCCCTTGTTGGGATACCCCTAGTGGGTATCCGTTTTTTTGCGATACCCCTTGTTGGGATACCCCTAGTGGGTATCCGTTTTTTTGCGATATCCTTTATTACGGTACCCCTTATTGGGATACCCCTTGTTGGGATAGCCACAAGGGCTATCCGTACTACTAAAATAATAGAATTTTCATCCAATCCGTAGTAATCGGCGGATGGCTTGGGGGAGGGCACGCTTTAATTAAAATTAGATTTCAGAAGTGATGCAAGGGAATGTTTAATGTAGCCCGGTGCGTAAGCGCCGTGTATTATAAACAGGAAATTTATCAGTTGCCTATTACATAAATTCGTTTATATTTGTATGGAAAATTTTAAACATATAATATAATGTATAGCGATAAATTTAAGAAATATTTACAAGATGAGCTTCAAGATATCGAAGCATCTGGTTTGTTTAAGCACGAACGAATCATTACTTCACCACAAGGGGCGGAAATCACCTTGAATACCGGACAAAAGGTATTGAATTTTTGTGCCAATAATTATTTGGGATTGGCAGATAACCCCAAGGTAATAGAAGCTTCAAAGCGCATGATGGATGTGCGTGGATATGGAATGGCTTCGGTACGGTTTATCTGTGGAACCCAAGATAAACACAAAGAGTTGGAACAAAGATTAGCCGATTATTACCAAACGGATGATACCATTTTGTATGCGGCAGCCTTTGATGCCAATGGTGGAGTTTTTGAACCTTTGTTCGGGCCGGAGGATGCGATTATTTCCGATGAGTTGAATCACGCTTCTATTATTGATGGGGTACGTTTGACTAAAACAGCCCGTTATCGTTTTAAAAATAACGATATGGCAGATTTAGAAGCCAAATTAAAAGAAGCAAATGAAGCAGGACACCGCTTTAAAATCATTGTGACCGATGGTGTTTTTTCAATGGACGGTGTTGTAGCACAATTGGACAAGATTGTAGAATTAGCAGAAAAATATGATGCATTAACCATGGTGGATGAAAGTCATGCCGTAGGTGTGCTAGGTAAAACCGGTAGAGGTACGGTTGAGTTGAAAAATGTGATGGGCAAAATAGATATTGTTACCGGTACTTTGGGCAAAGCATTGGGTGGTGCCATGGGTGGCTATACCACCGGACGCAAAGAAATCATTGAAATGTTGCGTCAGCGATCACGTCCTTATCTATTTTCCAATTCATTGGCGCCTGAAATTGTAGGAGGAGCTTTGCAAGTTTTGGATATGATATCCGATGACAGCTCTTTAAAGGATAAATTGGAATGGAATACAGCTTATTTCAAAAAAGGAATGGAAGCATTAGGTTTTGATATCGGTAATAGTGAGTCTCCTATTATTCCGGTTATGTTGTATGATGCCAAGTTATCGCAGGATATGGCTAATGAATTATTGGAAGAAGGAATCTATGTAATAGGTTTCTTTTATCCGGTGGTTCCCAAGGGAAAAGCTCGTATCAGAGTACAACTTTCAGCGGCTCATTCACAGGCTGATTTAGACAAAGCTATAACCGCTTTTGGCAAGGTAGGGAAAAAATTAGGTGTAATATCGTAAAAAAAGTAAATTTGTAAAGATATTTTAGTATTTTTGCATTAATCAATAAACAAAAAAGAATATGAAAAAATTAAATCAATTACTATTAGCGGTTATCGCTATTGTAGCGTTCACGGTAAACGCACAAGACAGTAACAACCCTTGGTTGGTTAAAATAGGAACGAATGCTGTGGATTTTTATCCCACAGGACAAGTTGATTACGATTACATCAGTGACAAAATTGGTGAAGAGTATTTTAATTTTGATCACTACAATGATGCTTATGTGCTTTCTGATGTAAGAATCGGAAGATACTTGGGTGATAAGTTTAGTTTGGTTGGTTCAATCAAAGGAAACAAAATCACTCATTTAGGAGAAAAAGAAACCGATTTATCATTCTTTAACATGAATTTGGATGTTAAATACAACATCTGTAACGAAGCCAAAAAACTTCGTCCTTACATTTTTGCCGGAGGAGGTTATACTTGGTTAGAAAAAGAAGATGCCGGTAATTTAAACGGAGGTTTAGGTTTGGAATATTGGTTTAATGATAATATCGGATTTTATGTTGAGTCTGCTTATCATCACACATTTGATGCTAATGTATTGCCTTACTTGCAACACGGAGTAGGAGTTGCCTTTAAATTCGGAGGTACTGATACTGATGGAGACGGTGTATTCGATAAAGATGATGCATGTCCCAATGTAGCCGGTTTGGAGAAATTCAATGGATGTCCCGATAGTGACGGTGATGGTATCATCGATTCCAAAGATGCATGTCCCGATGTAGCCGGTTTGGAGAAATTTAACGGATGTCCCGATAGAGACGGTGATGGTATCATCGATTCCAAAGATGCTTGTCCTGATGTAGCCGGTTTGGCTTCCTTAAATGGTTGTCCTGATGCGGACGGTGACGGTGTTGCCGATTCAAAAGACAAATGTCCGGAAGTTGCCGGTCCTGCTGCTAACTTTGGCTGTCCTTATCCTGATACTGACAAAGACGGTGTATTAGACAAAGATGATGCTTGTCCGAAAGTTGCCGGTACAGTAGCCAATAAAGGATGTCCTGAAGTATCCAAAGAAGTACAAGCTCAATTGAACGAATATGCAAAAGTTATTTACTTTGATACCGGTAAAGCTACTTTCAAACCCAAAACCATTGAAACGCTCAATGCTGTTGTGGCTATTTTATTAAAATATCCTACTGCTGAGTTTGATGTAGAAGGACATACCGATAGTGTGGGTAGTGCCAAATCAAATATGGCTTTATCTCAAAGAAGAGCTGAAGCAGTAGTTGAATATTTGGTGGCTCATGGTGTTAAATCTAAATTGAATGCCAAAGGTTATGGTGAAACAAGACCGATTGCTACCAATAGAACAAGAGCAGGAAGAGCTAAAAACCGAAGAGTTGAAATCAACTTAGTAAAATAATTTATTTCGATTATCGAATTCAAAACGCCTCCCAATCCGGGGGGCGTTTTTTTATGATATGTAGATAAAAAAATCAATGTATAGGTCTTTTCTATTTGTTCTCTTTAAAATAATTATGTTTTGTTTAGTAGGTGATGAATTAAATTTATAAAAATTTGAAGATTTTTTCTTAAATTGCCATAGAAAATCCTTATTAATAACACTACTCATATGAATGTATTGATTATTGATGATCATCAGATAATGTCCGACGGTATTATGAATCGGGTTAAAAAGGTATTGCCTAAAGCTCATTGTGTCTTTGTAGATAATGTCCGTTCTGCTTATGCAGAATTACATCATCAACATTTTGATTTGATAATCAGTGATTTGGAGTTTGATGATGAGCCTGAACACGATGGTTTTTTTATTGCAAGAAAAATATTGGAATTGGATCCGCGAGCTAAAATTATCGCTTTGACACATTACAATTCATATCGTATTATGAAAAAAGCCAAAGAAGCCGGTTTTATGAGTTTCCTGCATAAAGGGACTTCCTTTGATGATTTTTCCGATACTATATTACAAGTTTTAAAAAACGGAGAATATGTTTCGGAAACCGAAAAAAAATTACTCAAAAAGAGAAAGGCTATTTCACGAAGTATCTTTAATATTTCTCTCAAAGGTATTGCTTCATTGAGTAACCGGGAATTAGAATTGGCTACACTTTGTGCCGTTTCTACCGATAGAAATGAATTGGCTAAAAAAATGAAAGTAGAAGCTTATACCATAGATTCGCATTTTAAACATATTTTGGCTAAGTTACATCTCAACAGTAGAAAAGAACTGGCCATTTTTGCCAAGGATTTTCAACAAGAAATTCTCAAAGAATTCAATAGTCGTAAAAAGGCTTGAACAGGAAAATTTTATAGATACTTTCTCAATGCTGTTGTTTTAGTTTTTTTCATTTAACAAAATAGCCCCCCTGCGTTTTTTACCGTCAATAATTACTTTAACAGGTTGATCAAATCTGACGTGTTTAAAATATTGAGTTTCTTCTATCAATTTAGCCGAATTCAACAGATCATAATTAATAGCATCCGGATTTTTATCCAAAAAAACTGAAAAATAAGCGATGTTTAAAGTTGTTAAATTATGAAAAAAATGGGAGCCTGAAGAGGCATCTAAAGGAAAGCCTTCCAAACTGGTTTCTACAATAACTTTGGCATTGGAAATTTGTGTCCAATTAACAGGTATGCCTATAAATCTATCTCGGGTTCCCCATCGGCCGGGACCTATTAAAATATAATTTTCGTGTTGAAGTTTTTGATTTAATTGGTCTATTTCTTGTGCAATAGCAACGGTTTCAGTTTTATCAAAAGTTTCGTTTTTTACAAAGATAAAATCACGAATGGTATTAATTACTCCGTTACCCATACTTTTTTCGGCGTATAGAATCAGTTTTTCTCTATCCAATTCTTCCGGTTTAAAAGTATAATCTTCCGTAGGAACCAGCAAAGGCTTTACTTGCAGGATATAAAAAGTGGCATCACCGTCTTCATCCGGTGTTAAATCAACGGCAAATTCAATTTCCACCGGAGTATCAAAAGCTTGTTTGAGGCTGTCCAAAACGGTTTGAATCATTTCCGGCAATGGGATATATTCATTTTGCAAGATACTGGCAAAATTGGTAACCAATACGGCATTTTCGTCTACACCCGGATACATCATATCATTGTTGTAATCGTAGCTGGATACCAGATGGGTTAATGTGCCATGAGGAATAGCATCGTATAAGTCTACTTTTTTTATGGCAGAGTAGGGGCCATTTAGTAAATTAAAATCAGGGTTATTCATATCAACGGCATAAAAATAGCTCTGACTTTGTTTGATTTGATCTTGCATGGACAGGACTTGTATTTTGGGATATTTGGGAGCAAAGCGATAAGCTCTTTCTCCTTCAACCACATACATGCCAAGCCCTACAGCCATGACGGCAAAACCGTCCCGGGGTTTCATGGAAGCAAAAGGATAATAATTATAAGATTGGGCAACACCACTGATATGCGGATAATATAAGCCATTGTGTTGACGCCCTACAAGTTCTTGTAATACAATAGACATTTTTTCATCTCCCAGTTTATGAGACAAAGCCCTGGCATAATTAACAGCTGTACTTAAAAAAGCTGATGCGTAAACCAATTTTATGGCATCGATGAGTTGTTGTAAGCGTTTGTTTTTGTCGTGGTGGTTATTCGGGATGATATAAGTTTCAAAAATACCGGCAAAAGGTTGGGTTAAACTGTCTTCAAACAAACCCGAAGAACGAACGGCCAAAGGTTTTTTAAAGCAGTCGAGAAATTCATCTAATTTTTGAACTATTTCGTTTGATAAACGGGCTTTTAAAAAACGTTTGTTGATTTCATCGTCCGGAAGATTGGCGTCTTTTAAATGTTGCAAATTGTTTTCTTCTATAAACCGGTCGTATTCATCGGCTCCAATAATAGCTGTTCGAGGCATTTTTATTTTTAAGCCTTTCAGGTGAGCAGCCAATTCTGTTTTATAAAGAAGTGAATTGATAAAAGCCAGTCCGCGACCTTTTCCTCCGTATGCACCATCAGACAGTAAAATAATATTTTTTTCGTTGCTACAATCGGCATCTTCCCATGGAACCACTTTTCCTTGAGGTTTTTCATCGCGATAGGCTTTTAACATTTTGATGATATAGTTTCGTATTTCATCGGCATCTTTGAAGTGATGTACTTTTTTGGCACCTAATATTTTTGCCAATTGAATTTCGGAGCGGGCCATTAACCAAAGTGAAAATTCATTTCTTTTAGCATGATAATCAACACTTTCTTGTGGAATTTTTTTCAATACTTTTTCAAATTCTTTTAAGGTAGAAGCTCTTTCAATAGGTTCTCCTTTGGCATTGCGAAAGATAAAATCGCCAAAACCTATTTTTTGGGTAACTTGATGAATGAGTTTTTGGTATAAATCTTCGTCATTTTTGTCGATAAAAGTCAAACATTTATTATCGGCTACTTGTTTTTGTTTTTTGTCGGATGACAATACGACAATGGGTAAATTAGATTTAATTTTTCTCACTACGTCAATGAGTTGAAAACCGGTATCGGGTTCAATTTTTCCGTCTTTGGGAAATTGAACATCGGTAATCATGACAAAAATATTGTCTTTGAATTTATTGAACAATTCAAGAGCTTCTTCATAATTGGTAGCCAATAAAATTTTAGGACGAGCCCTGAGTTTTAAGACTTTATAAAGTTTGTCCATCTTGACTTCTTCAATGATTTTATTGGTTTGTTTAAAAATGATTTTATAAAGTTTGTTTAAATAATTGGAATAAAAAATAGGATTGTCTTCTACAACTAAAATCATTCTAACCGAAGCGAGTTTGCTGTCGTTTTCGGCATTCATTTTATCTTCCAGATATTTGATCATGGCAAAAAAGATGCGAGATTCACCGTCCCAAACAAATATTTTATCATAACCGAGTTCTTCTTTTTGTTTTTCTAAAAATTTGATGTGGTGCGGGTTATTCAATAAGATAAAAATAGGTAAATCAGGATAGCGTTCTTTTATTTTTTTGATGATTTTCAGTGGACGTTGTTTGTTGAACCCCACTGTTACTACCACCATATCAATATTTTTTACTTCGAGCTGTTCCAAGGTTTCTTCGGTGGAGTAAACCCCCGTTATTCTTGGTAGTGAAGTAAGGTTCATTTTTCCGTAATCGTATAGCATGATTTCAGAAAAGCGCCCTTCTTTGTTGATAGAATAGGCATCATACAGATTGGATACCAAAAGGATTTCTTTGACTTTAAACTTATTCATGTCGTGGTAGATATCACGCATCCGGCTGTCACGGTTGAGATAATTTTGTAATAATTGTTTGCCTTTTTGGGTCATGCTAATTTTTTTAAAGCATAAAAGTACATAAATTATTAAAATATTCCTTATTTTTACAAGGTGAAAAGATTCATTATTTTATTTTTTTTCCCTCTTTTTTTATTTTCTCAAACAAATAAACATTATTATTCAACGGATTCTCTTTTGAATGAAGCTGTTCTTTTGTATGCATCCGGAAAATATACAGCTGTAATTCAAACTTATGAAAAATTGTTGCAAAAATCCGATGTCAATAGAGCAAAGATTTTATATAAAATTTTTTATGCTTATTTGGCTGCTACAGATGAAGATAATGCTTTAAAATATTTGAATAAAGCAGACAGCTTGGTTCAAAAATTTCCAACAGTCGAAAATAAAATGCTCAGATATTATCATCATGCGGTTTATTCCGATTCGAAACATCAATATACAAAAGCCGTTAATGATTTGATTAAAACGGAAGAATTGGCTTTTCAAGTAAACGATACCTTTCAACAACAACTTGATAATCTGTTGATGGGAAAAATTTTTTTAAAACAAAAAAATTATCATAAAGCCAAAAAATACCTCGATCAATCATTGAAATTAGCCCAAACCATTAATGATAGTATTTTGATTGCCAATAGTACTTTTTACTTGGCTAATTGGTATTTTGATCAACAAAAAAACCAACAAGCTGAAAAATTGATTAACAAGGCTTTGTCTTTGTATACAAACAAACAACATTTAAAAGGACAGATTTTATGTAAAGGATATCTTTCACAATTATACATCAGAAGAGGTAATATCCCCAAAGCTATTGAGTTGAGCTACGAAACCGCTGATTTGATGAAGCAAATGCAACTTTCGGGTAAAACCCAAAAATTACTCCATAATTTGGAACAGCAAGTGAAAATATCAAAAGATTCACTTCAAACCGATTCATTAAAAATAGATGAAAGTTTAAATGTATTTAAAAAAAGTGTTCAACTAACCCGTGAGCAGGATGCCATATTAAATATTTCCAAGAGTTCGGACGAAATCATTAAACAAGATCCTGAGATGCGTTTGCCCGAGACCAAATATGTACGTAAATTAGTACTACAAATCAATGATTCGGTAAGCAGACTAAAAGACAGTATCTGGCAACAACGACTCAATAGTAAATATGCCGAAATAGAAGCTAAATATCAATCGGAAAAAAAGGAAAAAGAAAATTTAATACTCAAAGCTGAAAAAGCGGAACAAGCCATTGCGTTGGAAAAAGAAAACAAAAGAAAATGGTTTTTTGCCATAGGAATGATTTTCAGTTTGTTGCTTTTAATACTTTTTGCTTATTTCTATCGCAGAAATAAAAAACAAAAATCTTTGATTGAAAGTTTGCAAAAAGATTTACATCATCGTGTAAAAAATAATTTAACCATTATAGATTCATTGGTAGAAGATATCAAAGATGAAGTAGATTCTCCTGAGATATTAAACAGATTGACCGATTTGCAAAACCGGATTGACAGTATCAATGAAGTGCATCGTCAACTCTATGCGGGAGAACACCTAACGGAACTCAATTTGAAAAAATATGTTGAAAAATTAGCCAATGCTATCCGGCAGTCTTTTGCCAATGAACATATAACAATTGAAAACAAAATAGCAGAAAATTCGACTATTCCGGTAGAAAAATCTTTTCCCGTAGGTTTGATTATCAATGAGTTTATAACCAATTCTTTTAAATATGCTTTTGATAAGGATAAACAAGGTTTAATAAGGATTGAATTAATGGAAAAAGCCAAATCTTATCTATTGTTACTGGCGGACAACGGTAAAGGCTTGCCGGATGATTTGGATTTGAACCGGCTTAATTCTTTCGGAATGAATATTATGAAATTATTGAGTAAGCAATTGGGCGGACAATTTAGCATTACCGAACGCAAAAAAGGTTTGCATATAATTATTCAATTTCCAAAATAAAATGGATTGTTAAATACACATAAAACATGAGGAAAAAATGTTTGTTTTTTGCAATATGTTTAGGGGAGTCTCAGATTTGAAACCTAATTAAAACCTCGGAATACAATAGAATAGGTTAGACTAAAATTAAAAAACAATGAAAACAAAAGCTCACATACTTATAGTTGAAGATGAAGCAATCATCTATCAACGGATGCGAAAAGTTTTGCAAAAAGAGTACTACTCAGTAGACGAATATACCCCTTCGTATGACCAAGCCTTAATGCGTATTAAGTCCAATCGACCGGATATTGTGTTGTTGGATATCAATCTACAAGGTGATAAAACGGGTTTAGATTTGGGAAAATTATTATATGAGGAATTTCATATTCCTTTTATTTATGTGACGGATTTTGATGATAATGAAACTTTCTACAAGGGTTTGCAAACCCATCATGAGCAATTTATCGTTAAGACTAAACCACGTTTAAATCCGAAGGAAATTATACGAAATATTCAAACAGCCTTAAACAGATATGAACAAAAACCTGTTGAAAAGAAAGGATTAATCGGATTGGTGGATTATTTGGAAGAAATTAAAAATTATGGAAAGGGTGCCATTACCAAAGTACCTGTTTCTTTTGAAGAAATTGCTTTTTTTACCAATAAAGCTTTTGTTGATGAAAATGAAGAGGAAAAAAAATTACGAGCCAATTATTTGTGGTTTCTTACCCGAAATAAAGATTATTTCTTTTTGAAAAAATCATTGAAAGAATTGTATAAAGAATTACCTTATTATTTTGTACGTATCAATGAAAATTATATCGTTAATATTTCTCCGGAAATGTTACAAGGCCGTATCAACGGTTCCAGAATTTCAATTATGGGATACGAATTGAGTATTAAAGAGAGTTATCAAAAAGAATTTAAAAAAAGATTTAATGCAATATATCAAACCTGAACATTATTCATATTAAAAAGGCCATCTCATTGAGACAGCCTTTTTACAAATATGTATATAAGTTAAAATTTGTTACACAATACCTTGTGCCAACATAGCATCAGCTACTTTGACAAATCCTGCGATATTGGCACCTTTTTCATAATCAACCCAACCATCGGCTTGTTTGCCGTATTTCATGGCATTGGCATGAATATCTTTCATAATGGTTTTGAGTTTGGCATCTACTTCTTCGCTGGTCCAATTATAACGCATGGAGTTTTGACTCATTTCCAATCCTGATACAGCTACACCGCCGGCATTAGAAGCTTTTCCGGGTGAATATAAAATTTTAGCTGCTTTGAATACCTTGATAGCATCGGGAGTTGAAGGCATATTGGCACCTTCAACTACTGCTATAACACCGTTTTTAACCAAACTAACGGCATCTTCTTCATGCAATTCGTTTTGTGTAGCACATGGCAAAGCGATATCTACCTTTTGTTCCCAAGGTTTTTTGCCCGGATAGAAAGTTGCTTCGGGAAATTGCTCTGCATAAGGAGCTACTACATCATTGTTGGTAGCTCTTAATCGCAATAAATAATCGATTTTTTTGCCGGAGATTCCTTCCGGATCATAAATGTATCCGTCAGGGCCTGAAATGGTAACAACCTTAGCGCCTAATTGATTGGCTTTGGTGATGGCTCCCCAGGCTACGTTTCCAAAACCGGAAACAGCTACTATTTTATCTTTTAAATCCATATTTTTAGTAGCCAACATTTGTTCGGCAAAATATACGACACCAAAACCGGTAGCTTCCGGACGAATCAATGAACCGCCAAAAGACAAGCCTTTTCCGGTAAGTACTCCTGAAAATTCATTTTTTAGTTTTTTGTATTGTCCGAATAAATATCCTATTTCACGACCACCTACACCGATATCACCGGCAGGAACATCTGTATTGGGACCGATATGACGGAATAATTCACTCATAAAAGCTTGTGCAAAACGCATCACTTCTGCATCTGATTTTCCTTTCGGATTAAAATCAGAGCCTCCTTTACCTCCTCCCATTGGCAAAGTAGTAAGTGCATTTTTAAAGATTTGTTCAAAACCTAAAAATTTAAGAATACTTTGATTGACGGTAGGATGAAAACGCAATCCACCTTTGTAAGGTCCAATAGCAGAATTAAATTGGATACGATAACCACGGTTTACTTGAATTTCTCCTTTGTCATCTACCCAAGGAACACGAAAGGCAATACTTCTTTCCGGCTCGATCATTCTTTCTAATAATTTTTTTCCTTGATATTTGGGATTTTCTTCGATATAAGGAATTACAGCCTCAGCCACTTCTTTTACAGCTTGTAAAAATTCAGGCTCATTTGGATTACGCATCTTGGCGTATTCCATAAATTTATCAATTTGTTCTTGATATTTATTTTTCATTACGATAGATTTTTATTAATTTATTTTTAATACGCCAAAAATATACTTTTTTGTCAAAAAACCGAATGAAAAAGGGTTAATTTTTATGAATATTTTATCTTTTTTATTTTTTCTTCAATTAAAACTGATTTTTGTCACAAAATAAATAGCTCCCCTTTCAGGAAGCTATTTATTTTAGTGCTTGATAAAGTTTTAATATTCATCTTCATTCCACAGAAAGTCTTCTTCTGTTGGATAATCCGGCCAAATGTCTTGAATAGTTTCAAATATTTCTTCTTCTTCTTCTATTTCTTGCAAGTTCTCTACCACTTCTAGCGGGGCACCGGTTCTGATTGCATAGTCTATTAATTCGTCTTTTGTTGCCGGCCAAGGGGCATCACTTAAATAAGAAGCTAATTCTAATGTCCAATACATAATTTAATTTGTTTTATAAAAGTTTGCAAAAATAATAAAAATTTATTGGCAATTCCAAATTTATTTTGCTTGCCAAGCTGTTTCTTGGGCTTGTAATTCCATAGACAATTTTCGTGCCAATACAAACAGATAGTCAGACAATCTGTTTAAATATTTTAAGTTAAAGTTTGATACTTCTTCTACTTCCGATAAATAAGTAGTTTTACGTTCTGCTCTACGACAAACCGTACGGCAAATATGACAGATAGATACTTGTTCGTGACCGCCGGGTAAGATAAATGAGGTCATGGGCGAAAGTTGACTTTCCATTTGGTCAATTTTTTTTTCCAAAAAAAGGATGTCTTTTTCATCGATATCTTTGATTTTCAAACGTTTTTCTCCGTTGGCTAATTTTTCTTTGGATTTGTCCAAGGCCAAAAATGAACCTAATGTAAATAATTGGGATTGAATTTGAATAATTTCGTCTGTATATTTATGGTCGATTTTGTCACGGAGTAAGCCCAAAAATGAGTTGAGTTCATCAACTGTTCCGTATGCCTCAATTTTGATATGATGTTTGGGTACACGGGTTCCTCCAATAAGCAGAGTGGTGCCTTTGTCACCGGTTTTAGTGTAAATTTTCATATTTCAGGTTGTTAGATTTTTCAATATAACTTTGAACAAAGAAGCTGTTATCAATATTGTAAAAATACCAAATTAGAATACCACTTCAAATTCAATAACGATATTAATTGCAAAGTATTTACTTGTTGCTTTCCCGTATATATTTTTGAAGAGCCATGGTCATCGATGGTGTTTCCGGGGTAGGAGCCATGATATCGATGCGCAATCCTTTTTCTTTGGCAGCTTCTACCGTTGATTTTCCGTAAACGGCAATCCGGGTATCATTTTGTTCAAAATCAGGAAAATTTTTGTACAAGGATTCAATGCCGGACGGACTGTAAAATACTAAAATATCGTAGTATACGTCTTTTAAATCCGATAAATCACTGATTTTTGTTTTGAAGAAAGTCGCTGATTTCCAATTTATTCCTATTTTGTTTAAAGCTGCCGGTATTTCAGGTTTTAATTTATCGGACGAAGGTAATAAAAATTTACCTTGTGGATTTTTACTGATAATATTGGCTAAATCGCTGATGGTTTTATTTCCGTAAGAAATTTTTCGTTTACGATAAACGATATAACGTTGCAAATAATAAGCAATAGCTTCGGATTGACAATAATATCGCATCGTATTGGGAACCGTATATCGCATTTCTTCTGCTAATCTGAAAAAATGATCTACGGCATTACGACTGGTAAAAATAATGGCATTATAGTCCGGTAAAGCAATTTTTTGCTTCCTGATATCGCGGGCAGTTGCTCCTTCTACATATATAAACGGTCGAAAATCAATCTTTACTTTTTCATTTTCGGCTAAGGCTATATAGGGAGAGTTTTCTGCGGTAGGTTCCGGTTGAGAAACTAAAATAGTTTTTATTTTTTTCTTTTTTTGGACTGTTTTTTCGCTCATATAATTTGCAAACTTATCCATTTAATCAACACGATTAATGGTAAAATTTCTGTTAGGCAAAGATACAAAAATAATTGATATGATTTCAGCTCGGTATGCTTATGAAAATTCTTATAGATACTAAACCAAATACTTATTGCCCAAAGTATTGATATGCTTGCAATTACATAAATGTAAATATTGTTTTTAACAGGTAAATAAAAAAATAAAAAAGATAAGATATATACATTAAAGCTCAAATACACATTAAAAGTACTATGGATAAATCGTAACTTGCTCAAAACTTTATAATTTTTAATGAAAAAATACATGAGAAAAGAAAAAAGATTTTTCAATAAAAAATAGAGAATTAAAGCACTAAGTAACTTATTGTAAATGCTAAAATTGTATTTGAATTCAGGTGAAAAACTTATGAATACCAAAAACATTAATAAAAATGTTAGAAGGTATATGACAATATTCAGGATATTGTAAAGTGAGAATTGATTTAAAATTTGATTTTCATATTCAAACACATATACATTAGGTCTTGATATATTGAGTAAATATCTTTTAGGATATAAATAGTGATTCATTAGCATAAGTATCCCTGTCAACAGAAATACGATTATGAAGATACTGGAAAGGTCACGGTTTTCAATATTTAGTAAATGATATGTCAAATTGAGTTTGTTTTGCTACAAATATAAAGCAAAAATCATAATTGGTCGGCTATTTTTTGTTGATTCATAATGCATAAAATTGTACTTTAATCGATTAAATCACGTCGTTCATGTATTTAACCCTGTTATTCATATATTCATGTATTTTTTTTTTACAAAAGGATGTATCTTTGTGGTAGAAATTAGAAAAAATAGTTTTTTCATATTTCATTGTTTTATTTGTGTTGTTAATTGAGTCAAGCTGTTCTCCCCCCAAGAACAGCTTTTCTCTTTTATATTACTTTACTACTTTTACCCATTTTCCATTGGTAATATTGATAATATTGTTATCATACATAGCTTCTGCTTTGATAGATGGGAGGTAATAATCTCCCACATAAGCGGCATTGGCCATTATACGAAAAGTTTTATGGCCTCCTTTGTTCAAATCGAAATAGGTCATTATCCGGTCGTCGCGGATGTCTTGATACGTAAATTTGTCCGAACTCCATCGCCGGATATTATCCATACGGGCATTGGTGATTTCCCAACCCGAAGGAAATATCTGTGTCAAGGCCATGTTTTGATAGGTATCCAATATTCCGGGATGTTTAAGCCGTACTTCTATGACAAAATCGGTACCTTGCTTAATCCGGCTTTCATCTATCGGATGCCCGTCTATATCATAATAGTTTACTTCCATTATTAGATTTTGGCTGAAAGCCAAATTGTCACTTTCCAACGGAATTCCGCTATTGATCAAGCGTGCGAATAGTGTTTTTCCGGTATTACTTTCCAGATGCACCTGTGAAGTGCCCTTTGGTGCAAAGGTCAAGGAAATCTGTATGACAGGTTTATCGGTTTTATAATTTTGACGAATTCCGGGGGCTTGTAGTTGGAATTGCATGGGTTCATTACCTTGTTTGGCCACAAACTTGGAAACAGCTAATAAGGAAAAAGCCGTAGTTTGGGTACTCATCCATTTGTTGGATGACAGACGAGAAGCTACAACATCCAACAAATCTTTGGCTTGGTTATAATCTTTAAGCAGTACCAAAGTTTCCAGAATCATTGCTCTGTCGCGGTCGCTGTTGCCGTAAGTGTATCCCAGTTCAGTGTAATTGTCAACACCGGTAGTCAGGTTTTTCATCATTTCCCGGGCTATATTTTTCTTTCCGGCCAAATAATAGGCTGCTATTAAACGCCATTGAGCAGCCGGATACAAATTATTGATTTCACGCAAACGATTCATTGCTCCCAATGCGGGTTTACCTGCCAGAGCCAATGTATACAAGCGATAGGCTTGTAGCAATTGGTGGCTACGGCTTCTGTAAGATGATGAATTTCCCGGATTCCAATCATTAGCCCGGTTACGTTGGTATGCAATCCAATCTTTGAGCATGCCTACAGGAAGTTGATATCCTTTGTATTGGGCTTCCACTATAAAATGTCCGGCATAATTGGTCCCCCAGTCATCTGCATGTCCGCCTTCGCCGGGCCAATAGGTAAAGCCGCCGTTGTTCAATTGAAAACGCTTCAGTCGCTGCAAACCTGCAGTTATATTGTCTTGAATTTCGGCTTTGCGGGTATTTGAAAGTTGCATCAAATCGTCGAGATATAATTGCGGGAATACCGATGAGGTCGTTTGTTCTATACATCCGTGGGGATATTGCACTAAATATTCAAGCCGTTGTTCCAAATTGACAGGAGGAATAGTGGATACTTCCAAAACGGCTTTATTGGTACCGGTAATACCAACCGGTGTATAATTCATATCCATGGATTTTTGTCCGCTAAGAACGGCTTTTTGAATCCGGGTAAGCTCCGGATTAGCAATCCGGACGGGAATTTCCATCCTGTAACGGGCTTTTTCACCGCCACCGCTTACTTCAACATTCACAGTCGCGGTTCCTGTTTTTCGAGCAACTTCCATATCGAAATAGGCCATTTGTTCACCTTCTTTATCAAAATGTAAGTTTTGGGTGTTATTCCCTTTGATTTGTAACAAATCATTGGTCAGAATTTTGATTTTTACATCTTTAATTTTTTTATCCATGGCAAATACCGTTACCGGCAGCTTGAGTTGCTCTTGCGGGCCGAGCACCCGTGGCATGGTAGCCAATACCATCAAAGGTTTTTTTACGGGTGTGGTTTTTTCGGCTTTTCCATAGCTTCCTTGCGAATTACCGGCTACTACCATGGTGCGCACCGAACCGATATAATTGGGCATGATAAACCGGTGGGTACGGTTTTGACCTTTTTTCAATTGGAAGGTTCCCAAAAATTTAACCACCGGTTTGAAGCGATTGGCTTTTTTATTACCGCCGGTTTGCAAATCTTCATCTCCTCCAATGGCCAAGAGTCCGGCAATTTCGCCGCTAAAAGCTCCCAATACATAATTGTACATATCATAGGTTTTGACCCCCAAGGCTTCACGGGCATAAAAATGTTTCCATGGATTGGGAGTTTTAAAACGAGTAAGGTCTAATAATCCTTCGTCTACCACAAATAGGGAATAAGTCATGGGTTTTCCGTCTTTTTCCGAAACCCGGATACGCACTTCTTTTTCAGGACGGAGTTCATCGGGCATATTTATCACTGGGGTAAGATGTGTGTCGGGATTTTCCACTGTAATTCCTTGTACACCGTATAAACGAATGGGGCGGTCATTTTCGGATTGGCTATGCGGTTGGATATATGTTATATGAATATATACATTGGGGGCCATTTCGGCGGTGGTGCTAAACTGTACTTGGTTTTTGTCTTTGGAAACATCCGTCCAAAAAGCATCGATAACTCTACTGCCGTTTTCAATACTGATTAAGGCTTTTCCTTGGCTGCTTACCGGCAGATTAATTTTGACTTCTTCGCCTACTTTATAGGTTTTTTTAGCGGTGTTGAAAGTCAGCATTTCAGCACCTCCCGGTGCTTGGTTGCCGGGATTGTCCCACCAGCCTTTATAGTCGGTATAAAAAATTTGTCCGGTACTGTGTCCTGATACAGGATCGGTAATTTTGATAAATTTTCTGCCCCAGGTATCATGTGGAAATTTCAGCTTGTATATCGCTTGTCCGTTCCGGGTATCGATATAGTCGGTTAAGATTTTATTACTACTTTTTGAAGACAAATAATAACCGAGGTTTTCGGTATTATCGCGTTGCCACCACCAGCGCCATTTGATTTCATATACTTCTATTTTGAGCTTTTTCCGGTCGACGGGCTTGCCGTATTCATCTATGGTAACAATGGGAATCAGATTTATTTCATCGGAATACAAAGCATTGTTCCAGCCCTTTCCTTTGGGTATTTTTACACCTACATATGACTCATAAGGCGAATACATGATCGAATAACGATCGATACTGAAATCTCCGCCTTTTTCAAATACACGGGTTTTAAAATTGGCTTGTAACATACCGGGGGCCTTATCGGCTTTGATGTTCAAAGGGATGCTGGCTTCGCCGTTTTCATCGAGTTTTCCTTCAAATATTGTTTTGGTTTCGCCGTAATAATCCTTGGAAGCATCGTCAAAAACAAAGTCTTTATAATTCTTAAAATGTGTACTTCCTGCTCGTAGCTTCATCTCTACTACGGCTTTAAGGCCTGCTGCCGGAGATCCGTGTAACCATTTGGATTGCAACTTGACGGAATGGTCTTTGCTATGGAGGATTTTATCCGGAAAATCCAAGATAATTTTTAACCGGTTGGGCTTAATCGATTCGATTTTGAGTATTTTGGTAAATTGGGTTCCTCCCACTTTTACACGGGCGGTCCAATTGCCGGTAGGTGCTTCGGCAGGTGTAGCAAATCGTAAATCATAAAAATTTTCAACAGGTCTGCTGTTACTTTTGCGTAAGAAAAGCTGATTCTGCGGATTGTACACTTCCAATACTACCGGATGATGTGCCGGCAGTTGTTGTTGTTTGTCTTCCAAGATAAAATTCAGATATATGCTATCGCCGGGACGCCACACACCGCGTTCGGCAAACAGGTATCCTTTGATTCCTTTTTGCACTTTTTTCCCTCCCACATTAAACATACTCAACGACAAAGAATTGCCGTCATCCAATCGAAGGTAACCGTATTGACCTTCTTTTTCGGCTACCAGTAAAAAGGGCTTTCGTTCCAATGCCAAAATAGCCCGACCTTCCGCATTGGTAGAAGATTCGCCTATCAACTGATTTTGATAATCGTAGATTTTTACCTGTACACCCGGCAGGTTTTGGGTGGTAACCAAATCGGTAATAAAAACATTTAGTTTATGATTATCGTCTTCTTTGGTAATAATTCCGAAGTTGGAAGCCAAAATATTTTGTCTGATTTTATGGCGGTCACCGTAGTAATAAGAATTACTGCATGGATTCTCTCTTTGATGATAGTCATAATCGTCGTAATAATATTCGTCGTCGTAATAATAGTATTCGTTATCATTGGTGGGACCTTCGTATTTTTTTTCATCCTCATCAATCGCATTATTATCCATAGTATTGTCAGCAGAATCTTTTTCGCAAGGATATAAAGATTGGTTTTTATCAAATGACATTTCCAAGCGATAGATAGCTCCGGGCTCAATCTGGATTAAGTCGGATAGATCTAAAGCAAATGTATTCCATGTACCGTAATCTATCGGTTGGTTGGATGTAAGCGGAACTTCTTTTTTGTATACTACACGACCAACTCGTGCCAATTCACGACTGCCATCGTATCGGTTGACTTGAAAAAATTGGTGTATGTTATTTTCAAAAATCTTGATGATTTTCACATGGACAGCTTTTAAATTTACCGCTTTGAACGGAAAGATTAATCCGTTGGAATTAGGCAGAATATTTCCCTTGCTGACAGTTTGGATACCGGGTTTCAAACTGCGAAAAACAATTTTGTGCACATACTCGTCTTTCATTTTATGTCCCATGCTATTGCGAATATTCCTGCTGATTATCAATGTGGTAGGTTTTTTAATCCGGTTTTTGGGATAGATTTTTACACTGTTTCCGTTGATTTGATAACGCAAGGGTGTTTTGTCTTTAAAGCGAATTAATCCTTTGAGATTTTGTTTGGGATTGACAGGATCCGAAAAAAAGACTTCTACCACTTGGTCGGGTTCGTTTTGTACGACGACATTCATCACATCAAAGTTGTTGATGGATGGAATGTCAATGACTTGTTCGTCTTTGTCTTTGCCACCGATGGGCTTTGCATTCCATTGAACGATGACACTGCCTTTTTCTTCACCGCGATAGATGCTATCCACTACAAAACGATGGGTCTTTTGCCGGTAATTGTGTTCTACCCAGCGAATGTTTTTTTCTTGAGTCTTTTGGACGGCAGATACACATTTTTCGATATCCGTTTCTTCGGCAAAATCGGCGGTGGTCAATACACCTTCGAGTTTATTCCACTGCAAATTCTTGATATCATACGGTTGCATACCCAGTAATTGAACATCCATGGCTTGGGTTTTGGTTTGAAACCCAAAGTCAAAAGTTTTGAGTTTTTCGGGGACATCCATTAGCTTTGACAGATAGAAATGTGCTTCAAAAATTTGTCCGTTGGGCAATTTTTTATCGGGTTGGAATTCGATAATATTCTTGGTTTTCCATACGGCATTTCCTTTGATTTCCGGTTTGAAGTCAAAAATTTTTTCTGTGATTTTTTCACCGGGTTCTACTTTTTGTTCTTCAGCCAATTCAATAACAATGGGATCGGAATTGGAAATTACCCCCGATGTAAAGCCTTGAATGTAAGAGGTAAATTCATTGGAAGCTCGGGTAATTTTTTGATCGGATTTATTTTTACAACTGTTAATCAATATGCCGGTTAACAGAAAAAAGGCAATCAGACGCATGGAAATAGAAAGTTTTTGCATAATGAACGGAAGGTTTAGGTTAGCCAATAAAATTTGCAATAAAGTTAAAAAAAAAACACTTACAAAATGGGATTATTTTGTAAGTGCTTG
>Ga0256843_1001309_pt1 | contig 19793 bp, 19 predicted proteins | sample AlvinellametaG_FD_191572 | JGI IMG/M metagenome (GOLD analysis project Ga0256843, IMG submission 191572) | Pompeii worm associated microbial communities from hydrothermal vent at the East Pacific Rise, Pacific Ocean - Alvinella | ecosystem: Host-associated > Annelida > Integument > Unclassified ... | reverse complement strand
TGTTCACCCGTATCAAATACCTGCTCGACACCGAACATATCTGAAAGACGTACCAGCGGCAAGATCTCATTTCTGAGTCTGAGAACATTTTTCCCTTCGATGGTATAGATCTCGTCGATGGAAATTCTTACCGTTTCAAGTACCGATGCCAACGGAATAGCAAAGAACTCTTCCTGTACGGAAACAAGTAAAGACTGCATAATTGCCAGTGTCAAAGGAATTTTCAGTTTAAATACCGATCCTTTTCCTACTTCGCTGTCGATGTCGATGATACCGTTTAGCTTTTCGATGTTTGTTTTTACAACATCCATTCCTACACCACGTCCGGAAACGCCCGTTACTTTCGCAGCCGTAGAGAATCCCGGTCTGAAAATGAGCGCATATGCCTCTTTATCTGTAAGTTGCGCCGCCTCACGTTCTGTGATGACACCTTTTTCGATCGCTTTTTTCTTCAAAAATTCAGGATCCATTCCCGCACCGTCATCTTCGATGGCGATGACGATTTGGTTTCCTTCGTTGTATGCCTGAAGTTTGACTGTACCTTTTCTCGGTTTTCCTTTGGCTTCACGCTCTTCCGGTGATTCGATACCGTGATCACATGAGTTACGGATCATATGCACCAACGGATCACCGATCTCTTCGACGATAGATTTGTCGAGTTCCGTATCTTCTCCGCTTGTGACAAGTTCGATCTCTTTGTTGAGTTCGCGTGAAAGGTCACGGACAAGTCTTGGGAACTTGTTAAAGACTTTGGAAACCGGTAACATTCTCGTTTTCATGACTGCGATTTGCAGATCAGTCGTAACGAGTGAGACTGCTGAAACGACTTGGTTGAGCTCTTCTAAAAACTTTTCACCTTCATAACGCTCTTCTACGTCATCGTAGATTTTAAGCAGACGGTTTTTCCCAAGAACCAGCTCACCGATGAGGTTCATGAGATGATCAAGTCTTTTAACCTCGACACGAATGGTTTGTTCCGGTGTTGTCGGCACTTTTTTCGTGTTGTTCGTGTCATTTTTAGGTGCCTGCGGCGCCGGTGTATTGGCTGTTGTTGTCGGTGCCGGTGCTTCTTTTGCAGGTTCGGTTTTTGTCTCTTTTGGAGTCTCTTTTTTTGCTTCCTGCGCTTTTTTCTTGGCTTTTTTTGCCTCTTTCTCTTTCATCTTTTCTTCAAGAAGACGTTGAATCTCCGCTTCGACCTCTTCATCTGTCATGTTAGAGTAGTCCGGTTCCTCTTCAGGCTCTTCTTGTACTTCTTCGGTTTTCTCTTCTTCTTTCGGTGCTGCTTCAGCTACTTCGGCAAGAGATTTTCCTTGTGATATAGCGTCAAATCTGTTACAGATATCGTCTATTTCGATACCACATTGTGTGTCGGTACCACTCTCTTTGATGCCTTCTAAGAGTCCTTTCATCATATCTACTGACTCTAAGATAACATCCATTATTTCAGGAGTGATTTTCAACTCGTCTCTACGCGCTTTGTTCAAGACATCTTCCATATGGTGTGTCAGTTTTGTCAGAACATCGAAGTTAAGAAATGAGCTCGATCCCTTTACTGTATGCGCAACACGAAAAATACGGTTTAAGAGTTCCAGATTTTCAGGATTGCTCTCCAGTTCTACGAGATCCTGATCGATTTGCTCTACGAGTTCGAAAGCTTCTACCAAAAAGTCTTCTAAAATTTCTTGTAAATCATCCATATCTGTTCCTTATACCGTCAGTAAATTTTTTTGTGCATTCGAATGAATCGCTTTGCTGATTTCATCGTAAAATGTTGCTGCGTTAAACTTTGTCAAGTAAGCTTCCGCACCTGCCTCTTTCCCGCGAATATCACTGAAGTGATCGCTGATAGAAGAGTTGAAAACAAGAGGGATATTTTTAAGAAGCTCATTGTTTTTGACATGAGAAGCGAAGTGAAAACCGTCCATTTGCGGCATTTCCACATCGCTGACGATGATCTTAAGCTCATCGGTAATATTCTCTCCGAAGATGTTAAGCATCTCCTGAAGTTTTTGCAGTCCCTCTTTACCGTCTTGTGCTTCGACGACGTTGAAGCCCATTTTCTGAAGTGCTTCTTTGACGATACGTCTTGCAGTGCTACTGTCATCCAGAACCATTGCCGTACCGGAAAATTTTTCAACTTCTTTTGAAGTTTCCGTAGTAGGCGTGTAGAGACCAAGTTCTTCGATAATACTTTCAAGATCGAGAATAAGAAGTACTTCATCGTTTTCGATTTTAGTGACGCCGGTGATTCTTGTCTGGCTGAATGCACTGTTTTCGTTGGAAGCGAAAGAGGCGGATTCGATATCCCCCCAGCTGACACGACGGATACGACGTGCTTCATGAACGGCAAACCCTATGAGAATATTGTTAAACTCGGTGATGATAACCCTTCTTTGCAAGTCTGCACCTGCCGGTTCTTTTGCCTGCATCCATTTTGCCAGGTTGATAACCGGTATCACAATACCGCGCAGGTCGAATATACCGTCGATATATTCGGGTGTTCCCGGTAGTTCCGTTAGTGTGGGTAGTTTGATGATTTCACGTACTTTTGCGACATTTACGCCGTAAATACCTTCATATACTTTCCCGTTTTCTTCTTTGAGCAGACGAAAGTCCACAAGCTCCATTTCGTTGGAGCCGACTTTCAAGATATTGTCGTCGTTCATTCTATCCCCTTATGAGCACTTCTTTGAAAACGACCCTATCGGTGAAGGTGATTTGGTAGTAACTTTTGTCACACGCAAACGAAGAGAAATTTTTGTATATGACAGAGTCAAAGACAAATTCTCTGTTTTGGTGGTGATGACCTTCACAGATAAAATCAATTTTACTTGACTCTATATCGTACTTTTGGATTTTTTGTTTAATGTACTCGTGAAAGTTCGTGATTTTGAAACAGATATATTTTAATTGTTGTTTTTTGAGGATAGATTTGGAGATATGGTTTTGACGTAAATTGTCAAGGAGGTTGAGAAGGGTTAGAAGAAAGGGGTTACGGATGATTTTGGTGTAAAGACGATAATTTTGGTTCTCGTTCCAGTCACCGTGGGAGAGTAAGAAGGTATGTTCATGAAAGTGTGCTGTGAGAGGTTGTTTTTGAATGGGAATGACTGTGACGTTTGGAAACACCTTTTTGAGGTTGAAGTCGTGATTTCCTTCGATGTAGATGATTTCGATGTTTTGGGAGAGTTTGTTGATGAGGTTGATTGTCTTTTGGTAATGTTTGTGGGTGTATGTCACTTGTCCGACGAGTAGATCGAACATATCACCCATCAAAAAGAGTTGTGGTGTGGTGATTTCTCCCTCGTCGATGGCACATAAAAAACGGTAGAAAGCTTCTCGTGTGACGTTATCGTGTGCATCGGAGATAAAGAGGGCGTTCTCTTTGATCTCCAGTGGTTGTTTAAGGGACATAAGCGATGGTAGGGATACCAAGCGTCTCTTCAAAGCCGCACATCAGGTTGGCGTTGACAACTGCCTGAGAAGATGCTCCGCGAAGGATGTTGTCTATGGCGGAGTTGATGTAGAGTTTTTTATCGACACACTTGGCAAAGATATCACAGAAGTTGGTTCCCGAAGGGGATTTGATATCAACCGGTTTGTCAAAGATACGCACAAAAGGAGCATCTTTGTAGTATTTATGAAGTATTTCCGGCGGGTCGATAGGCTCTTTGACGAGTGCATAGGTATCTATCATCTCTCCGCGTGTGAGTGGCAGTAGATGGGGAACGAAATTTATATCGAATTTTTTACCGCTTTGCAGTTCCATCTTCTCCGCGATTTCCGGCTGGTGGCGGTGGATGAGCGGGTTGTATGGAAAGATATTTTCGTTGATGGTGACAAAGTGGGTGTTGTGTGTACACTTTTTCCCGGCTCCGGAAACACCGCTCTTGGCATCGATAAAGATAGGAAAATTCTCATCCAGATAAGGTAAAAACGGAAGCAGTCCCAAAAGGGTAGCGGTTGGGTAACATCCCGGATTTGCCACCAGTGATGTTTTTTTGATCTCTTCTGCATACATCTCCGGCAGTCCGTAAACAGCGTCGTCGATGTGTGCTTTGTCTTCATGAGGACAGTAGTATGCTTCGTAAGTTTCCAGTTTCAGGCGATAGTCTGCCGAGAGATCGACCACTTTGACACCCAGTTCCAAAAGCTCTTTGGCAAAGCCCATCGAGGCTTTATGAGGAAGGGCTAGAAATGCCAACTGTGCTCTGTCGGCAATCGCTTTGGCATTGGCTTTTTCCGCCGGCATCTCAAACACTTCATATAAGGAAGGGTGCAGGGTAGTAAGGGAAGTCTCTCCCTCGCTTGTGGCTACGTACGTGATGTTGAATTTGGGGTGATTGATGAGGATTTTGACCAGTTCAAGACCGGTAAAACCACTCGCCCCGACAATGGCAACGTCAATCATATTTGTATATCTTTATAGGTGATTTCGATGATTTCATACGTCTTTTCACCTCCGGGAAGTTGAACCGTCACTTCTTCTTCCTCCTCTTTACCGATGAGTTGGCGTGCCAGAGGGGAGACGATGGAGATAAGCCCTTTGTCGGGATTGCTCTCGTAAGTTCCGACGATCGTGTACGTGACTTGCTCTTCGGTATCGACGTCTTCAAGCGTGACGGTTGAGCCGAACATCACTTTATCATGGGTAAACTTGGAAGGATCGACTTCCTGTGAGTTGTCGTAAAGATCTCCAAGTTCTGCGATACGCGCTTCAATAAAACGTAGTTTTTCACGTGCTGCGTGGTACTCGGCATTTTCTTTCAAGTCACCATGACTTCTTGCGATGTCTATCTCTTCGACAGTTTGCGGGCGTTGTACCATTTTGAGATCATGAAGCTCTTCGCCAAGTCTTTGTCGTCCTTCTTTGGTAATGGGTTGTTTTTGCATACCACTCCTTTTTGATTGATTGTTTTTAAATCTTAACAAGTGAAACTGTTAAAAGTATTTCATGAAGTTGGTTAAGATGTACAATAGTGCGTTTATTATAACAAATTAATTACATTTTTCGCACTACCGTGTGCCAAAATCTCTTTGAGGGCTTTGGCATTTTGTGCAAAACGTGCTTTGTCAAAGTTTTGATAAGCGTGTAAAAGGTTCTCTTTGTTGGCGTCATCTTGTAAAAACTCTTCATGAACCGCTTCTTTGCCTTCAAAATCCATGATAATATTTGCCAGTCCCACGTGTTTGAGTTGCACGACACGAGAACCTATGAAATAGTCCAGCGCTTTGGCTTTGTAAGTTAGGACAAACGGGGTGCCGATGAGTGCGGCTTCAAGTGTCGCCGTACCGGAGCAGATAAAAGCAAAGTTACTCTCGCTGACACTTTTTTGCATATCGAACGAGATCTCAAAACCTTCGGTATCACCGTAGATCTCTTCGAGATTTTTATCTTTAAAAAAAGTAGGTGCGACAAGTACTTTTTTACCCTCTATCTCTTTTGCCACTTCTCTGAAAACCGGCATTAGCTTTTTGATCTCACCTCGTCGGCTACCGGGTAGAAAGGTGGTTTGATGGTAGGTTTTTTCGGGATCATGAAGTGTATGGATCTCATCTAAGAGAGGATTACCTACATAGGTGCAGTTAGGATAAAACTGCTTTTCAAACGGGAATATGGATGCTTGTATGTCAACATAGGCTTCCACTTTTTTGACCCGTTTTTTGTTCCACGCCCACACTTTTGGAAGGATGTAGTAGACGATCTTTTTGTCAGGATACTTCTCTTTGATCGCCTTTGCTAGTGGAAGGTTGAAAGCGGGGGAGTCGATAAGCAGTACCGTGTCCGCTTCTTTTGAAAGAAAGACCATCTCGCGAATCGCTTCTTTTGCTTTGAAGATCTTGGGTAAAATATCCAAAAAACCCATTACGGAAAATTCACTGGAAGCATAAAGCGGTGTACCGAATTTCGGGTCGAAAATACCGCTGATAGTGGTATCGGGGATTTTTTGAAGTATGGGTTCGAGATGAAGGTTGGCGGATGGTTCGAGCGCGGAGATGAGGAGGTTCATTTAAATTCCTAATTGATTTGCTAAAGGGATTCTTAAAATAATAAAATATGGTTTAAATGCAAAACGATATAACAGATACAATATCCCTGCAATAAAAGCAAGACGTCCAAAAACACAGAAAAACTTGTCGTGCCATGTCATTATCACTCCTTTTGCATAATAAGAGTCTCCCCAAACGGTACGTCTTCCTCTTCGGGCAGTACCCATAGTGTATCGAAACTTGGCTCAAATTCCGGAAACCGTCCTTGTGCATCTGTGAAGTAGAGTAACAGTGTCGGGTTGTCGATACGCTCTTCTATGAAGTGAAAAACAGGGCGAAAGTCGGTACCGCCGCCCCCTTTTGTTTTGTATTCGAGCATATCGTCGGGATAGAAAGTCTGGTGGTACTGTATCTTGCTGTCACAGGCGATGAGGTCGATTTCGTAGTTTGCAAAACTTTGCATGATTGCTTCAAATTCGGCAAAAAACTGTGCCAGAAGCTCTTCGTCGATCGAACCGGAAGTGTCGATGGCGACGATGATTTTCAAAAGCTCACTTTGCAAAGAGGGCAGGGCAAATCCCTGATGGATGTAGCGTTTGTTGGGCGGGAAAAAGCGGTAATCCTCTTTTGCATGGCGGTGGACGTACTGGTAAAGTGCACTGCGCCAGTCGATCTTGCTCTCTTTGATCTGAGGGAAAAAACGATCGAGATCTTTGGGCAGTTCATCCTGTGCGATCGCCTTTTGTAAAAGCTGTTCGAGAAACTCGGCATCTTCACTCTCGACATGTTCGATTTTTTCGCTTTTTTGTTCCTCTTCGACATACTCTTTGTCGTCGATCTCACTCTCCAAAATGGCGTAGATCTTTTCGGCGTACATATCATCAAAACGGCTCTGATAGTTGATACGGTCAGGCGGGTGGAGGTTGTTTTTAATCAGCATACTGTTGATGGCATAGTCGGTGGCAAGCTGCCAGAGCCACCCTTCGCGTTTGCCTGTGCGGCTCTGGTGGGCGAGGGCGTAGTGCATGGCAGCATTGGCGAGGGCAAACTCCACCTCTTCGATGGAACACGCTTCCAAAAAGTCGTCGTTGTAGCTTAGTTTCGTGCCGTTGCTTTCAAAGGCTTCGATATCGTCGTTTTTCTCAAAGACAAGCGCAGAAGCGATCGACCCGAAGTAGGGGTGTTCGATCATCAGCTTTGCTTTGGCTTTTTGGAGCTTCTCTTCCAGTCTCATGCGAGCAGGTAACTAAACTTTTGCACCCACGCATCCCAGTGCGGGGCATTTTCAACGTGGATGGCGTTTTTTTGCATATCCTTGACCAGCATGATGGCAAACTCCGGCGGAAGGGAGAGGGAGAAGGCAAGTACATGATCGATCTCCGCTTTGTCGCTGCTTTGTTTAAGACGGTTGACCAGTCCCGCACAGAGTGCAAAGAGGACTTTGGTATCGTCCTCCTCGATCTCTTTGATCTCTCCCTTGACGATTGCTTCGATGTCGGGGAGTTGGTGCATCACTTTGCGAAATGCGAGAAAATCGACACTGTTCTCTTTGCCGATTGCACCGGCGATCGCTTCGTGAAGCAGCGCTTCGCTGACACCTGAGTGGAGGATCTTGTGGACATACTCCCATGATCTTGGTGTCGGAAACGAGTGTTCGTTTCTGGTCGGATCAAAGTCAAAAAGCTTGCTTTTGTCAAAACTGAGATACCCGATGACCGCGGGATTGATACCGTTTTGATACGCCCAGCGCTTCCAGTCCTCAAAATCGACCGCCATCTCCAGATGGACAAAACGGTTGGCAAGGGGTGGGGGCATACGGTAGGTCACGCCACGGTCGTTTTCACGATTTCCCGCCGCGATGATACTCCAGCCCTCCGGCAGTTCATAATCACCCACTTTGCGATCCAGAACCAGTTGATACGCAGACGCCTGAACCGAGGGTGCGGCGGTGTTGATCTCATCCAGAAAGAGGATACCTTTGGAGTTTGGATCTTTGGGCAGAAAGTTAGGTGAAGCCCAGACTGCTTGAAGATTATCTTTGTCAAAAAAGGGGATACCTTTGAGATCGGTAGGATCGAGCAGGGAAAGACGCAGGTCAATGAACTCATAGTCATGATCTTTTGCAATCTGCTTGACGATGGAAGACTTCCCAATCCCCGGCGGACCCCAGATGAACGCAGGGAGTTTTTCCTTTGCAAAATGTGTCAGTGCGTCGTAGATTTGGCTGGCTTTCATGGTGTGTTGTATTCCTTAGATTATAGTTATTTTATAAATTCTCGTACATTATGAGATCATATAAAACATATTTTTCGCATCATACATAAATAAATTCCTTAGAAGATCGGAGTTTGACAAGAGGATTGAGTTTTTTACTGTTGATGAGTTCTACTTTTGTTCCAAATACTTTTTTTAGACGTTCTTCCAGTTCGAGATATTGATCAAAAGTAAAAGAAAAACCATCTTTGAGAGAGTACAAAATATCGATATCACTCTCTTTGGTTGCTTCGTCACGTGCATAACTGCCAAAGATTGCTATTTTTTCAATATGGTATTTTTTTTGTAACTCTGTTTTATGTGTTTTGAGATAGTCTAAAATATCCTCTTTTGTCATAGCTATGTCCTAAATTCGTTAAAGTAATTGTAACATAATCTCTAATATGCAAACATCTCAACTAAGATTTTTGATATTTCTCCGGCTTTGTTCTCTTCGACTTTACCCAATTTTTTTACCAGCCTTGTTTTATCAACTGTTCTTATTTGATCCAGTAAAACCAACCCCTCTTTTTCCTGAAAAGTGATTTTAGGTCTAAATATAAAATCAAATCCTTTGCTTGTCAAAGGAGCTATGATAACCGTGTGTAACATATTCATTTCATTTGGGGATATGACTATGCAAGGTCTGGTCTTTTGTATTTCAGAACCAACGGTTGGGTTTAGTGTAACTAAATAGATCTCATACCTTTGTACCTTCAACTACCACTCCCAACTCTCAAGTTCTTCCTCTAAAAACTCTTTGACAACTCCTTCATCTTTCCTGTTTTGATTTTTTGATAGTGTTTTTTTGATATTTTCTTCCCAGTTTTGACGGATGGATTTTTTTACGGGTTTTAAAAGCAAACCATCTTTTGTCACTTCAAACTCTATCTCTACATTTTCAAGATTTGCCTGCTTGATGATGGGTTTTGGTATGCGGATTCCCTGAGAATTGCCAATCTTTATAAGCGTGGTCATCGTAAACTCCTTTTTGGCTTTTGTAATTATATTGTAATAACATTTGGAAGTCAAGTGTACTTATGAAACTAAGGATGATTATATCCCCAGATTATGCAAAATATTTTCCGTAAATGTTTTATTGTTTTTGAGGTAGTTGAGCAGGCGGTGGTCGATTTGTAACTGTTGGAGGTACTCTAGCGGCAGGGATTCGTTGAGTGCGAGGGAGCAGTTGATCTTGTAGTCGTCTTTGGCAAAGAGTGCGTCGAGGATGTCTTGTGGTGCGGTGGTGTTGAGTGCCATGTAGCGTTCTATTTCATGATTGTTTTTAGCGAAAAGTTCACGGAGTATGGGTTCGGGTGTGTTTGGGTTGGCGGCGATGACGGGGTAGAGTGCCGGGTTTTGGAGGGTGTAGATCTTTTCGATTTGTTTGGCAGTGAGTGCGGGGTTCATCGCGAGGTTTTCGAGGGTGGTGGTGTCGCTTTGGGCGATGAGGGTGTCGATCACTTCGGGGGTGAGGTTTTCGTTTTCTCCGATGGATGGTGGCGGGGTGTTGGTGAGGTTTAGACGTGTGGTGTCGATGGGTTGGTACTCCCAGAGCGTGTCAAACTCTGTGAGTTTTTCAAAGAGTGCGGGGGAAAGGTTTTCGTTTTTGCTGAGCGCCTCTTTGGTTGTATCATCGGCACGTTCATAGATGCGCTCTTGCATTTCGTGTGGTGTAGCGGGGTTTAGGGCTAAGAAGTAGTCGATACCTGGATCGTTTCGTCGTATAAGTTTGATAAGGGTCTTGGTGTCGGTATGCGGGTTTGCAGCGATTGCCTCTTTGAGTTTTGTCGGTTTTTTGGGACCGCTTCGACTCTGTTTGACTTCGATTTCGGGCAGGTCGAACATGACATCTAAAAGATGAGGATTGTCGCTGATGAGTGCTACTTCAAAGACAGAGATAGGCGAGTGATAGGTGGCTGCATCGAAGCGGTCTTTGACAAAGAAACGCTTGGCAAAGAGGGTGGCGATCTTCATGTTTTCAGAGTTGTCAAACATCCCCTCGTTCCCCCAGTCGTACATTGCAAAGAGTTTGATAAAAAGCGTATCGTCGAGGTAGCGGTTATGCAGGAGTCGTGAGAGGCGTTCCTGATTGTTGGAGAGTTTGAGGCTCATCAAAAGTGAATCTGAGTTGAGCGCTTTTGCGTAAAGTTGGTCGAACTGGTCTGTGTTGTAGAGGTGGATACCTTTTTTGTATGCTTCTGTGGCAAGTTCTTCTTCATGCGGGGAAAGAATGGTGCTTTCCACTGCCATCGCTACGTCATCATCGAGTGTGTCGGTGTAGCGGATGTTAAACTTTTCCAAAAAGAGTTTGATCTCATCGGTGCTGAGTGTCGTGTAGCGTCCCAGAAAAAGGATCGCTTTGCCTTTTGCGGTGGCGAAATCGTTGTCTATGTTTTTCATGAAGTGCTTCCCGTTTCCCTCTGTGGTTTGGAGAGAGTATAGCATAAATAGGAGTAAAATTGGTTTGTTTGACAAAAGTTGTTTTAGTTTGCTAAAATAATATGACAAATTAAAAATACAAAAGGTTTTGCCATGTTGGAAGCGACACTTGCCAGTTTGCGAAAGTCGAGTGATTTTTTAAAGTCGGATGAGATTATCCATATCGTAGATGGTCGTAAAAAAGAGGAGATAGGCTTTTTTGTGCCAAAAAGTATGAAAGAGGAGTTTGCTTCTTTTCTGGCAGAGATGGAGCAAAAACGTAAAAAAGCACTGCTTCAAAGAGTTGCAAAAGCACAACGTAAAGATCCGATCCGGGAGGGTAGTGTGGGAGATAACATTGGATAGGGGAGATATTTGTCTGGTAGATTTTAATCCTGCCAAGGGTGGTGAAATGGGTAAGTTGCGCCCTGCAATCATCATGAGCAAAAAAGAGGAAGCTGATATTTTGGCGACGGTAATTGTCATACCACTTTCGACGGTAGTGGAGAAAGATACGTTTCCTTACCGTTACATGATCTCTGCCAGAGAGAAGCTGGAAAAAAACAGTGATGCCTGTATATATGAAATTCGTGCTTTGTCGAAGGTGCGTGTCAAAGAGAAACTGGCGTCACTCTCAGAGGAGGAGATAGCGACGGTACAAAAAGCGCTTTGTTTGATTTTAGGGAAAGAGGCTTACTGACTCTCCACCTCTTTTCCGCACTTCGTACAAAAAAGCGTATATTTATATATCTCGGCATGACACGCACTACACTTTTGTTTCAGATCCACACCGCAAAAACCGCAATGTCTGTCACTTTCATGACGTGGTGCGGCGCAGTTGTAGCAGAGGTTTCGTTTGACGTTGAGGATACGGGTGTCTTTTGTGGCGCGGTTTTTTTCGTGGTTTTTCTGGACTTTGTGGATGATGAGTCCAAATATCCCTAAAAATAGCAGGATACCCAGTACATTAAGCACGATGATCATGTTATGCGAGGTGAAAAAGGCGATGAGTTTTGTCAAAAAAAGTTTGGGGATGATGCTGTAGATGAGTTGCACCAGCTCTACCAGTCCGTAAAGCGCAGCGGCGGACGCGACGTAGAAGGAGAGCTTGGCAAAGATGAACTTTTGACCTTTTTGCAGGGTGCGGTAGAGCATGTAAAAAAGCAGCCAGATAGGGATGACAAAGGCAAAGATTTGCGCGCTCATTTTGAGGCGGTAGTAGCGGCGCGCTTTGGTGTAGCCCTCGTTGATCTGCTCTTTGGTCTGATCTAAAAGCGTGAGAAATCTCTGTGTTTTGGGATAGTTGCGGAGATTTTCCTTTTGTTTGATCTGCTCAGTGATGTGCTGCTCCTGTGCGCGCAGGGCGGTTAGTTTTTCTTTTGCTTTGTCGGCGCGGGTTTTGAGGATGGAGCGCTCTTTGGGCTGGTCGGCGATCTTTTCGAGTAGCATATTGGCGTAGTTTTTGTTGAGTGTGTCGATCTCGTAGCGGATGCGGCTTCGCTTTTGCTCTAGTTGACGGATTTGGCTGATTTGGGACTGGATATGCATATCGTCGGTGATTTGCAGGTAGGCAGTTTTGAGTTTCCGACACTCGGGTGCTATGCCAAAGGCATCAGGTTCGAGGCGTTTTCGTTTTTGAAAATCCAGAAGTGTCGGATGGGTGTCATTGGCAAGATAGCGGCACTGGTAGCCGTATCTTTTTTCGGGTGGTGTCGCCTGATGGACGGTGCTGTCGATACCTGCTGCGATGAGCCACAGGGCGGTGAAAAAGAAAATCGTCATCAGCAGTTTGGAAAAGGGTGTAAGCTCGGTCTGGTTGATGGTGAAAAACTCTTTTTTGAAATCTTTGATCTGCTGCCATACTTTCATGCTAGACTCCTTTTGGGAAGTATCGTCTGTTTTGACAAAACTTTACATTGAGGGGAGGGTGATTTCCCGGTATCCGTCCTCTCTTGTTAGCATTGTACCATTTACAACGGCTTTGGTGGTGTTGTATTCGGGTGGGGTGCCGTAGCCCAGCAGATAGATAAGCATTTGGGAGAGATCATGATGGGTTTTGATGCGGGTGATATTTTTGGGTAGTTGGGTGTTGGTAGCGATGAAAAAAGGAACCTGGTAGACGGTTGGTGCAAAACTGTTGTGTCCCCATTTGCCGTTTTTGCCGGTATGTTCGCCGTGATCGGAGGTGAAGAGGAGGATATAGGGTCTCTTTTGGCGATTGAGATAGCGGATGAGTTTTTGGTAAAAGGTGAAACTGTAATCGATCGATCGTCGGTAGTTGGTTTTGGGGTTGTCGGACTTTTCTCCGGGGTAGTAGATGTAGGGGGAGTGGGCGCCGATTTGCTGCATGACGATAAATCTCGGTTTGCTAACGGGTAGTGTCTGCAGAGTGTGCAGCAGTTTCATGTCATATTCCGGGGCGATTGTGTTTTTGTCCCGGCTTTTGTAAAAGTCGATCTTTTTTCGTTGGAGATAGGGTTTGATGTAGCGCAGTGATTTTTCGCTTTGGATGGAGATAAATGCGGTAAAAAAACCGTTGTTTTTGGCGAGTTTGAAGAGGTTGGTTTGGTTGTTTGGTGCAAGGTGGAGAGGGTTGGTTTTGGCATTGAGCAGCAGCGGTACGCTAACATCGGTGTTGGTAGCACCCGCGATGATTTTGGTGTAAAAACCGGGATGAAGATGTTTGAGTTTTTGTATGGTGTAGTCGTCATATTTGATGCTTTCGCCTAGCAGTAGGATGATGTCGGTTTTTGGCCGGTATGTGCGGGGCGGGATACTTTCATGAAGGCTCTTTGTTTTGTTTTTGTCGCTGTATTTTAAGGTCACAAAGGGGTGAAACTGCGGCAGTGTGAAGAGTGCCAGAAGGATAAGAAACAGTGTGTTGGCGTAGCTTGTTTTGGTGGGTTTTGTTTTTGGTGTGAAGCGCAGCAAAATCAAGCCGCAGGCAAAGAGTAGCAGTGCTTTGTAAAAGAGTGGCAACAGGGTGAAAAAGGTTTCCAATGTTTCGTCGGTGTGGGTGAAAAAGTTGTAGATATCGCTGCTTTGCCACTTGCGTGCGAAATAGCTGAAAAAGAGTTGGTTAAAGAGTGTGAAAATAAGCAGTAAATATAAAAACCACTTTTGGGGTTGGAGTGCAAGCAGAAAATAGAGTATGCTGTAAAGCGGTTGTAGGGTTCCTTTGATGAGGTAGTCTCCCAGTGTGAGTAACAGGGTAAAGAGTGATGCAAACAAAAAAGGGTTCATGAAGTACTCTTGGTCGGGAAAATAGTAAAAAGATTATAGCAAAAAAGAGCAGTACCCCAAAAGAGATACTGCGTAGGAAGGATTAGAAAGTGGTTACGACAAACTTGGTGACTAAAAAGCCTCCGATGACAAGCCATGCAAACATTGCTCCTGCTGTGTAAAGCGGTGCGAGTCCAAGCCCTTTGAATTTAGAGAAAATGGTTCCCATACCAAGGGCTGTCATCGCCATTGTCAAAAGGAAGGTGTCGATTTCGTTGATGATGTTGACGATGTTTTCCGGTACGATTTGCAGCGAATTAAACCCTGCCATACCGATAAAATAGACGGCAAACCATGGGATGACCAGTTTGACACCTCCGGCTTGTCCACCTGTCTTTTTTGCTTGAAATGAAAGATAGAGTCCAAGTACGATAAGCATCGGGGCGATCATGATAACACGTGTCATTTTGACGATGACCGCAGAGTTTGCCATATCTGCCGGTGCGCCGGGGATGGAGGCGGGAACTGCGACAACCTGTGCAACTTCATGAATGGTTCCGCCCACATAGATACCAAACTGCTGAGGTGTCAGGTGCAGAAAACCTGTTGCAGGTTCGATGATGGAAGCGTAAAGCACCGGATACATAAACATCGAAATCGTACCAAAAAGTACGACCATAGAGACGGCGATGGCTGCTTTGTACTCTTCTGCCTTGAGTACCGGCTCGGTTGCCAGTACTGCCGCGGCACCACAGACAGAAGCACCGGATGCGGTGAGCATCGCTGTATCTTTGTCCATTTTGAAGATTTTGTGTCCCAGATAGGTACCGAGTAAAAAGGTGGTACTTAACATGATGAGTGAAACCAGAAAACCTTCGATACCGACATCCATGATTTGCTGGAATGTGATACGAAAACCGTAAAAGACGATTGCAAAGCGCAGGATTTTTTTAGCAGAAAATGTGATACCGCTCTCCCATGCTTTGGGGATGTGGTTATGGAGGGTATTGGCGTAAAAGATACCCATGACGATACCGATTACCAGTGGGGAGATACCCAGTGCTTTGACAAAGCCGATTTGTGCGATCATCGTCGCGGCTGCTGCAAAGATGGCGACAAAGATGATACCGCTGACGGTACCCTGTCGGTTTTGGGGTGAAAATGGCATATAGACTCCTTGATATAGTGTTTGAACCCTTTAGAAATGTAGCGAAGCCGTTTGAATGAGACTACATTTTCAAAGGGTTCTTTTGCGTAAGTGTACTAAAAAAGCATCATTTTGTAAAATAAATAAAACTTGATATAATGATTGAAAAAATCAATAAGGTGTTTCATGACGCTGCGTGAACTGGAGATTTTCTACCATCTGTGTGAAAATCCGCATGTCTCGCATCTGGCTAAAAAGATAAGGATGAGTCAGTCGGCGATTTCGCTGGCGATCAAGTCACTGGAAAAGAAACTTGAAGAGCCGCTGTTTGACCGTATTGGCAAAAAGTTGGTCTTAAACGAGCGGGGGAGACTGTTTAAGGAGAAAACCTATCACCACTTTCTGGCACTTCAGGATGCACAGAGCCTTTTTAAAGAGGATAAACTTTCGGGTATTTTGAAAGTGGTATCGAGCAAGACGGTGGGCAATTTCATCATTCCGGAGTTGATCTTCTCTTTTATGATGGAAAATCCGCAGATCACCATCGACAAAAGTATCAAAAACTCCGCACAGATTATCCAGCAAGTGCTGGAAGGGGAGGTAGATATGGGGATCATCGAGACGGAGTGTCATGAACCGGGCATCGCCAAAGAGGAGCTTTGGTGTGATACGCTGGTGGTGGTTTCAAGTGATCCGCAATTGTCTCAGGGAGCGTTTTATATCGATCAGCTTTTTTCGCGAAAATGGCTTTTACGGGAGCAGGGATCGGGAACAAGAGAACTTTTTTTGGATACTTTGGGTAGTTTTGCCAAAGAGCTTGATATTTTCATGGAGTTTACCGAGTTTGAAGAGATGAAAACGATTATGCAAAACCATCCTGAAACATTGACCTGTATTTCCCGTTTTGCAGTGAAAAAAGAGTTGGAACGTGGTGAGCTTTTTGAAGTGCGACTTAAAAATATCTCTTTTAAACGCAAACTCTACCTCATCTATCACAAAGAGAAGTATAAAAGTGCGCTCTTTCAGTCATTTTATGCATTTTTGAAAGGATACGTATGAACCGATACAGTGCAATGTCTGTACCGGTGGTGTGTATTATTTGAGTCTGTATGTCAGACCTGTATAAAATTTTGTATCCCAGTCGGGAGTTTCGACACTTTGACCGTTTGTACCGTCTGTTTTGCTCATCGCAAATGTTGCGTTGAAAGTGAGCTGGTTCGGTAGATAGTATGTAAAACCTGTAGAGAGTGTGTTTGTTGTGACATCATCTCCCTGATCATAGGCATCATATGCCAGTTGCCAGTTGTTTACCCAGTCGATTTTGTCGGAAAGCTCGTAAATGTAGCTCATCGTATTTCTAAATTGAAAGTCGATTGCGGAGCTGCTGTCAAGTACTTGAGAGTATTGTGCTCTTTCCGTAAACTGCGCGTGGTATCCGTATGGTTTACCATACTCAAATTCGATATCTGCTGTGGTATCTTCGCTTTCTCCGTCATAGTTGGAGAGGATTTGTCCGATACCGGCTCTGACTTTCCATCCGTGAAATCTGCCGCCGATTTTTTCGTATGAGAAGATTTCGTTGATACGTACGATACCAAAAGCACCTAGTGAATCTTTATCCAAAACACCGGCTTTTTTGAAGATCTTTTCCATATCTTCAAACCAGTATTTTTTGTACTCTCTTGCACCGTATTTGCTTCTGTACTCATCTTCAAGGTTGATGATACGCGCAAGCTCGATCATCGCTTCGTCAGACGGTACTGCAGAGATGATTTTGTACTTTGTCAGATCTTCTACGACACGTAGTGCTTTTGCAAGGGCAGTAGCGTCGTACATACGACCGTACCCCATACCTGCACCGATTTTTACATACGGATCGTCTGCATCGTCGGATGTGACTTGTTTTCTGTATCCAAGATCACCGCTTCCGTAGTAAAACCATGTATCGTCGTTGTAGAGATATTTGTCAAAACGAGTGGATGCGGAAGCATTGTAACTTTTGAGTGTGTCGTCGCTGTCATTTGGACCTCTTGACCAGTCGCCGCTGACAATACCGTTTGCCTGCCATGAAAAAGGCGCGCTGTTGTGAATGACTCTACCTGTCGCGTCAATATGCGAGCTGTAGCTAGTTTGATCCTGGTTACCGCCTTCAATGGTCAATGAACCGTTGAGGTAAGCATCCTGATAAGTTCCTTCGATGATTTTATAATCTTCGATTTTGAGTGCACTTGCAGATGTTGCAAGTAGTGTTGTTGCTATTGCGGATAGCAAAATTTTTCTGTTCATATCCTTCTCCTCTTCTTTATGTAAACAATTTTTCAGTGTAAATACACCATCAAAAATTCGATAAATCTTTTGTGCTATATTTCGGGCTAAAGGGTAAATAATAACAAAATGAAGATAAAATTTTTGCTACTTATATAGCAAAAAATAAAAAGAAAGTTTATTTTAAAAAAATATAATTAGAAGAAAACGGGATTAAAAAAGGTAGTCGATCCCGTTTTCTTCGAGTTTTTCGATCGTAAGTTCGGTAAAGTCTCTGAATGCGAAAATATCACCTTGCAATGCAGTTGGCTTTTGCTCTTGCTTCGCTATTTCCATGATAATCGTACTAAGTGTATTGACCAGTGTACTGGCAAGATGTTTGAGTTTGTTGTTTTTGTGCAGGTTTGCCGTAAGATCGATGCTGATTTGATCATTGTCGATGGTATATGCAAAAAGGTTTTCTTCGCAGACTTCAAAAGAGCCTTCGCAGATACAGAGTGATTCGTAAGGATAACTCTTGTCATGAAGTGCTCCCGATAAAGAGGCGACAGCGTCAAAGTAGACAAGAACGGAGTTACTCTCTTTGGTGTTTTCTCTGTTTTGCCATTGGGTATGGAGTGTTTTGACTTCCTGTAGTGAAAAAGGTAACTCAAGTGTGAGTATATCTTCAAGCGGCAGTTGTGTAAAAAGCAGACTTAATGCACTGTATTTGGGTTGTTCCTGCCGGTTTTCATCAAGTAGGAGCGTAAGAGGTTTTATCTCTTTTTGTGCGAGGATACTCTCTTCTTTGGTTAGGACGATACGGGTATACCCTTCAGGAATGTCGATTTTTTCTTCAGGAAGTATACGCTTTAGTTTACCGTAGATTATCTGATAAACTTCACGTGGGTAGCTTTGTTCGTCAGGTGGTGTTTCTTCCAGAATACACTTGAAATGATCACCATAGTTTTTGATGAGTTCTTCTGTATCTTTGATGGGTGTACCGTCTTCTGTTTTCGCTTCTATACTGACTAATGGAAATGTCACCTCTTCAAAAAGTAGACTGTAAAGTGTTGCGTTTGGCAGCGCAACGCTAATATGACGGTTTAAAGGATTGATATGCGGCGAAAGTACAAACTTGTAACGCTCTTTTTCCAAACGGTGTAAAATACGCTTTTTTGCAATGACAAAAGGATGATTCTCTCTTTCAAGAAGTGCTTTTTCCTGTTTTGAGAGTAGAACGAACTTTTCGATGCCAAGAAGATTTTTAAAGATAAGCGGTAGAGGTTTTGTCGGTGCTTTGATGATATTTCTTAAAGATTTGACGGCATTCGTTTTCGCACCGTTACAGAGGATATGAAAACCTCTTTGGGTTTTGATGGCAACGATGTCGCCGCGGTTGAGCAGCTGTACGCACTTTTTCAGACCTGCCTGAAAGGCATCTTTGAGATCGGTATAGTTTTTTGGAGTAAAGCGTTTTTGTCTGTTGTTGTACTCTTTTTTGACGTAAGACTGGATGTTGATCGCTTCGGTCAATGTTTTAAGCAACAGCGGTTCAAATGTCCGGAAAGCATCCGCTTCACCTTCTATTTCAAGTACGAAACGGTTTTTCATCTCTCTTACATGTGCCTCAAGATTCAGATTTTGTGTCAATGATGTGAGTAGTTGGTTGATATCTGTCGGTTGGTAAAGGATTCCCCTGATTGTGTACTGATACTTGGGCATATGTCACTAGTCCTTTATGTTCAGCTTTGAATATTGTTCTTTTTTTTGGCAATGCAATAGTAATGTTGCCTATTTTAATAGCAAAAACTTAAAAGTGAGATGTTTTTGATGTTTAAAGAGTGAATATCCATTCATCATGTAACGTTTAGTGATTTTTTTGTGAAAAGATCTATTTTGCTTGTGTTATAATAGTTTCATGAACAATATAAAAACAATACTTATAACAAATGATGACGGCTTTGAAAGTCCGGGATTACACGCTTTGGCTGATGCGCTAAGACCGCTTGGGAGGGTGATTGTCACTGCGCCGACAAACGAGAAGTCGGCTTGTGCGCACAGTATGACGCTTTCACGTCCTTTGCGTTTTATAGAAATAGACGATGATTTTTATAAACTGGATGACGGTACGCCGACAGATTGTGTCTTTTTGGCGTTAAATGCGCATTTTGCTGAGGGGGAGAAACCAGATTTGATTGTCAGCGGTATCAACAGAGGTTCCAATATGGGCGAAGATATCACATACAGCGGTACGGTTGGCGGTGCGATGGAAGGGGTTTTACAGGGAGTTCCTTCCATCGCCGTTTCACAAGTGTGTAAAGATAAATGTCAGAATATTTTTGATTTCGGATACGATCTGGCGGCAGAAGTGGCGCATGATCTTGCCAAAAAAGTACTGGAAGGAACGTTTCCTTTGGGAGAGCGTAAACTGCTTAATGTCAATATTCCACCTATCCCAAAAGAGGAGTGTAAAGGCTACAAAGTGACCAATGCAGGGAAACGGCTCTATGCC
>Ga0256843_1001307_pt1 | contig 19797 bp, 11 predicted proteins | sample AlvinellametaG_FD_191572 | JGI IMG/M metagenome (GOLD analysis project Ga0256843, IMG submission 191572) | Pompeii worm associated microbial communities from hydrothermal vent at the East Pacific Rise, Pacific Ocean - Alvinella | ecosystem: Host-associated > Annelida > Integument > Unclassified ... | reverse complement strand
TATTAATCATGAAAAACGTATATTATTATTTAAAGAAAATTTTGAAAAATACGGAATCGGACAGACTACCCCGTTCGGTAACTGGAAAGGCAATAAATTTGAAATCCAAATGGGTGTACAAAGTAATGGGAAAATAGGCAAACTGCTTAAAGCGCATGAATGGAGAAAAATATGTTTGGAAAATTTCAGAGCCAAAAACATTATATTAACTGCTGATGTAAACGGAAACGGAACTTTTTATTTCAGGGTTGTTAATAAAAAACCTTTTATCGGCTATGAAGCACATATTTCAAAAGACGGAAATATAAAACTGGACAAAATTGCAGGCCAGACGGTAATGACAATTGCCAAAAACAAAATCAACATACCAAAATCAAAATGGCATAAAATCAAAATCATCGCAAAAAATTCCCATATTTCAATATATGTCGACGGAGTACTTGGTATTGATATTAATGACCGTGACAAAACCCTAAATCAAGCAGGCAGCATATGTGTCGGGGCAGATTGCTGCGATGCTTTTATCGATAATATTTATATATATAAAATAAAGGATTAAAATGAAAAAAATCTTATTGTTTATTTCATTTTCTCTTTTGTTTGCGGAAGGAAATCTTTGCAGTTTGCTCCCCGATAATATAGGAAATTACTCCTCTTATGAAAAATGCAAATCCGTAAATATTCAAACAGACACTGTAAAAGGAGAACAGGCTTACAAAGAATATAAAAAAAATAACAAAAATATTTCTTTACAAATTTTAAAAGGCGGACCTTCTTATCAGTTTATATCCGTGTTTTCAATGCCTTTAACAGTTAATACTGACGAAACATTCATATCGACGACTACATGTAAGAAACTCAAATGCGCCGTTACTTACGCAAAAAAAGAACATAACGGTATTATTGTTGTAATGTTAGATAAAAAAATACCTGCTGTTTTGGTTTTTACATTTGAAAACATGAAGCCGGATGAAGTAGTAAAAATATTAAATAAAGTAGATATTCAAAAAATTAAAAATAATCTTTAATGGTGGTCGCGACAGGATTCGAACCTGTGACCCCTACCATGTCAAGGTAGTACTCTAACCAACTGAGCTACGCGACCTTCTTTGGAATTTTACCAAAAAAGTAATAATAAGCAAACATAATTATTGAAAAATCTATACAAACATCAGCAAAATTAAATATTGCAAAATCAAATCCGCAGTGCCAGTATACATAATCAACAACACCGCCTCTTATAAATCTGTCAGAAAGATTGGATAAAGCTGCTGCAAACAGTATACCGCTTATTACAGGATGAGTGAAAATAAGCTTTTCTTTATAAAACACATAAATAAGCACTCCTATTAAAATCAGCTGAATATATTTTAAATATGCGCCCAAAAAAGCAAACATGGAAAAAGCCACACCTTTATTAAACGTAAGAACTAAAGAAATGCACCTGCTGTTAAATTCAAAACCTTGTAAAAAAACATATTTTATCAATTGGTCTATAATAAATATTAAAAAAAACGCACTTAAAAACTTAACCGCTAACTTTTTCTCAATTCTCAATTCTCCATTCCCCATTCTTTATGAAAGCCTGCTTTTAAAAAATTCTTTTAATTTAACCAGCAGTTCTTTTGCTTTTTTTTCGTTTTCACCTTCTATCAGCAGTCTTAGTTTATTTTCCGTACCTGAATATCTTACTAGATGTCTGTACCCTTCACTCTCAACCGATTTCAGGATTTCCTCAGCACCTTCTATTTGTTTAATAGGAGTCTTTGTAGAAACGTTAATATTATCCTGTACCTGAGGGTAAAGTTCAAACAGATCAAATGCCTCACTGGCTTTTTTACCGCTTTCAATAAGATATGCAACAGCCTTAAGAGCACTCACAAGCCCGTCACCTGTTTTTGCATAATCGCTGAATATTATATGGCCTGACTGTTCTCCTCCGAAATTCAGTCCTTTTTCTTTCATAACTTCCAAGACATATTTATCCCCTACGGCGCTTCTGTATACCTTTATGCCGTAGCCGCTTAAAAAATCTTCAAGCGCGCCGTTACTCATAACCGTTACCGCTACACCGTTGTTTTTTAATTTGCCACTTTTATGAAGGTAATATGCCAAAGAGCCTAAAAGTTTGTCTCCGTCTACAACCTCTCCTCTCTCATCCACAACTACAAGCCTGTCTGCATCTCCGTCAAGGGCAAACCCGATGTCAGCCCTGTATTCAAGCACTTTTTTAGCCAAATATTCCGGATGCATTGCTCCCGCATTCTGATTTATGTTAAACCCGTCAGGCTCATCGTTAATGGTGATAACATCGGCACCTAGTTCTGTAAAAATAGTAGGCGCCACTTTATACGCCGCACCGTTTGCTGTATCAAGAACTATCCTCATTCCGTTTAAATTCACATGTTTTGGAAACGATGATTTTATATGAACGATATACCTTCCTATTACGTCGTCAATTCTTTTACTTTTTCCAATATCTTTTTCCGTTTTTAAATCAAAATTATTTTCAAAATACCTTTTTTCTATTTTTTCTTCACTATCCGTAGAAAGTTTATTTCCTTCACTGTCAAAAAATTTTATTCCGTTGTCATAATAAGGATTATGCGATGCGCTTATCATTATTCCGCCGTCGCATCTCATATCTTCCGTTAAAAAAGCTATAGCCGGTGTAGGCATAGGACCTATTTGTATCACATCATACCCTATTGCTGTAAGTCCGCTTACAAGGGCGTTTTCTATCATATATCCGCTTCTTCTGGTATCTTTTCCGACTAAAATCTTCCCCGTTTTCTTCTCCATACTTTCCCCAAAAGCCATTGCAAGCTTCATTGCTAAAAAAGGAGTTATCACCTCCCCCGCCTTGCCTCTTACACCATCAGTTCCAAAAAGTTTCATCCGTTTCCTTTTAAAAATGAAATATTTATTTGCAAATTTTACCAAATTTTTATAAAATACGCTTCAAAAAAGGACATAAATGGCAAACGTTAAATCTGCTGAGAAAAGAATCAGACAAACAAGAAAAAGAACAGAGAGAAATAGATACTACAGAACAAGAATCAAAACAATCACTAAGAATGTTGAAACTGCGGTAGCTGAAGGAAATTACGAAGCTGCATTAAATGCATGGAAAGTAGCAAACAAAAAATTCCAAAGCTTTATCAACAAAGGGATTTTAAAGAAAAACACAGCAAGAAGAAAAATTTCTAGACTTCATAATTTAGTAAAATCAATCGAACCGTCAGCATAATTTTTATATTTCCCCCTCTTTCCACCCCACTTTTTAATAATTTGGAACTGTAAATGTTATAATTCCAAAAAATTATATAATCTTTAAAGGATTAAAATGCTGCTTGATAAATTAAAACCGTTCGTAAACAAATATAACGATATAAATCAAATGTTAAGTTCTCCGGAAATTACACAGGATATTAAAAGAATGACAAAACTTTCGCGTGAGGCCAGAAGTCTAGAACCGATTGTAGAAAAAGCTAAAGAGTATGAAAGTATAATCCAGACAATAGAAGAAGCAAAAATGATGCTTGACGATCCTGAAATGGCCGAACTGGCAAAAGAGGAATTAAAAGAAGCAGAAGAAAAACTTCCTAAACTTGAAGAAGAAATAAAAATACTGCTTCTTCCGAAAGATCCAAACGACGATAAAAATATTTTCCTTGAAATAAGAGCCGGAACGGGAGGTGACGAAGCCGCACTGTTTGTAGGAGATTTGGTAAAAGCATATCTGCGCTACGCCGATAATAAAGGATGGAAAGTAGAAATAGTCAGCGAAAGCAAAAGTGATATGGGAGGATATAAAGAAATTATTCTTTTAATCAAAGGTGAAAGCGTTTATTCCAGACTTAAATACGAAGGCGGCACACACAGGGTTCAAAGAATTCCTGCAACAGAATCACAGGGCAGAATACACACTTCTGCCGTTACGGTGGCAGTAATGCCAGAAGTTGACGATGTTGATATAGAACTGGACCCTAAAGATATTAAAATAGAAGTAATGCGTGCCGGAGGAGCCGGAGGACAACACGTAAACAAAACGGAAAGTGCGGTAAGAATGACTCATATACCGACAGGTATCACTGTATCAATGCAGGATGAAAGAAGTCAGCAGAGAAACAAAGAAAAAGCAATGCAAATATTAAAAGCCAGAGTTTTTGAAAAACTTGAAAACGAAAGACTTGCGGCAATAGGGGAAGCACGTAAAAGCCAGGTGGGAAGCGGTGACAGGAGTGAAAGGATCAGAACATACAACTACCCTCAAAACAGAATAACGGACCACAGAATCGGCCTGACACTGTACAGACTCGAACAAATTATGAGCGAAGGGCTTTTTGATGAAATTATAGATCCTCTTATTGCATATTATCAGGCCGAGGCACTGAAAGAGGCAGGCCTTTAATTTTTAGTGTCTTTATTGCTTTCTTTTTCTTCCTGTTTTTCTTTTAATTCTTTTTCTAAAACAATCAGTGCGTTTTTAGGCTGTTCGTATTTAGGATTTAATTCCAGTGCTTTTTCAAAATTTTCTTTAGCCCTTTTGTAATCACCCATTTTATAATACACATAACCGAGCGAATTGTATGCTTCCGCTATTGAAGCGTCTTTTTCAATCACATCCATAAGTATTTTTTCAGCTTCTTCAAATCTGCCCAAATCACCGAGCGATATAGCTATATTAAAAGTTGCTGGAAGGAAATCAGGCTGTATTTTCAGAGCTTTTTTAAATTCTTCAATAGCCTCTTCTTTTTTATTCATGTTATACAATTCGTTACCCTTGTCAAAATGAGGAGCTGCAAGTTCTATTTCAGTCTGGGGCATTTTTACCATGTCCGCATATTCCGGATTAATAAGATAATTCACATGTGAATATTCGTTGTTCGCATCATATATATCAACATGTGCATGCGGCAGCACGGAAACCGAAAAAATCTCATCCACACCTTCTGTAAATTCAAAAAACGAAATAATTTTTTTGCTCGCAGTATCTACAAGCCATACACCACAGACCCTTTTTGGCAGTTTTGTTATCGGCAGGCCGCTGAAAGTGGCGCTTTCTCTTACTTTTGAAACACCGATAAAAGCTAAATTACCCAGAAAATGCAGTCCTCTTGTAAAACCAGGCACTTCAATTACCTTTGTTATTCTTTTACTTTTAAGGTTAATATATGAAAGTGTCCCTTTTCCTGATTCCAAAAACCAAAGTTTTTCCTGATGCCATCTCGGAGAATGAGGCATGGAAAGACCTTTTGCCAAAACTTTATCGGTTTTGATATCAATTAACAAACCGCCCTTCGCTTTATTTTTCCTCCATCCCAAAGGTTCGTCACTTGAACCTAATGTAGTTACATATCTCGGTTCTCCGTCTTTTATACACAGCCCGTTTAAATGGCATTTATCGGTAGGCTGTAAATCGGTGATAAATTTAGGTTTCCAGATCGGTTTGAAACTGCAGGTGGGATCATATTCGCACAGACATGAAAATTTTGTATTTATAAAATAAAGTTTGTTTTCATACGCTTCCATTTCATGTATGTCTATATCGCCTGTATAATGTATGTTAAGAGGCAGATAACATGCATCATTTTTTGAATATTTTTTTATTTTGTCGAAATTATGAAATTCCCATATCGAATGACCAAGGCCCGCCCATAGTTTTACACCGTTGCCATACATACCCATCGGACGCGGCAGATTTATGTATTTAATCTCAAGATCCCCGTCTTTTTCGGAGATCATAATGATTTTACCGGTCTGATAAGTACTAATTACAATAGTTCTTTTTAACTGTTTTAATATATCTATTAAATTAACTGAATAATTAAAACTGATTTTTCTCTCGTTCATCTATATCCTTTAAAATTTTTTTCCACTGTTTTACCCAACAGCAGTGATGATTAAAATCTTTAAATATTTCATATTTAATGTTTTTTTTATTTTTAAACCTGCTGAGATATGATTCAAATACACTTTTTTGAATAATCCTGTCGTCTCCGCCGATTAAATGAAACTGTTTTACATATTGAAGCTTATCAGAAAAATCAGCCGGATTCAAGGACCCCCTTAACGGTGTGATATACTCGTTTTCAGCCCATTTTTTAATATCCAAATTACCACAAACGGTTACAAGCAGTGAAATATCCTTTCTTTTTACCGCAAGTAAAGCCGCAACCGCGCCTCCTCCTGAATATCCGAACAAACGGTATCCATGAAGTTTATATTTGGATTTTATACTCTCAAGAGCCCTGTTGAAACTTGCAATAACCTCAGGTGAAAACCTGTAACCAGTCCAGTATTTCACACTGCATTTCGGATCATCTGTATACTGACACGGACGGGCCATGTAAATTTTACATTTGTGGTAATCCTGCAAAAAAAGTTTAAACGCGGTAGGATTTATGGGTGTGGGGTTCGGTGAGACGGTATCTGAAGTAATCCAAGAAAGACCATCTCCTTCAATATACACATCCGCTTTTTTACCTGCGCATGCGCTAAGATCACTGCTTACTGTAAAAATTTTAAATATACCTGTTGAATAAACCTTTTTTGTAAGGTGCTGTGAAGAGGAAAGCCTGTTAAGGGTTTCTTTCCTTTGTTCAACACTGGGAATATTGTAACCGCATCCTATTAAAAAAAGCGCAAAAAATATACTTGATAATATATTTTTCCGCATTCCTAAAACTTCCAGTCAAATTTCGCAGTTACACTTTGATTTAACAGGCTGTTCATATTTTTGTTTACATTATAGTATAAATCGAATGTGAAATTGTTTTTAAAGTGTTTAATCATTCCGACATTCAATCCTACTCCGAGTGTGCTGTTATCAATTCCTGTTGTATAGAATACGCTGCTCGGATCACCTTGGAAATATGCATTTAATCCGTTTTTATTATTGTCGTAAACATAATTTATACCTATATTTGAAGTAAATTTCAATGAATCGTCATGTCTGTAATTGAAGTTGCTTGAAAGTGACAACACTTCTTGTGAATGATTGGCGCTTTCAACTGTCAAATTATATAAATCGGCACCTGTTTCGGTATAACCTGGTGTTTTTGCATATCTAAACGTTCCGCTTATAATCGGAACAGCTGAGAGTTTGTCGCTTAATTTGTAAACTCTTGACAATGATCCCTGAACATAGAAACTTTTGGATACATAATCAGCAGTAGCTGTTTTTCCTATTACGGAAACATAACGTTCTGAATGATTTTTCTGTAAACCGATTCCTACCTGATAATTAAACATTGATCTGTAATCAATCACAGGTTTGCTTCCGTATGCGACAAAGTCATAACCTGAAACTTCGTTGCTCTGATCCACATTGTTTACATCGACTTTGGTATGGGAATAGAAAAATGCAAGTCCGGCGAATTTGTTCATGTCATATTCACCGTCCACACCCATACCGAATCCGTAAGTATTTGCGCTGTAACCGTTTTTACCGTCTGTGTCAGACTGTTTTGTGTTCATTCCGAACGGTTTAAACCAAAGGTATTTGTCTGTAAATACTTTATCACCTGAGTTCAAACCTTTTGCATTGTTTTCCCTGTTTATAATCAGATTACTAATTATATTCATAAACTGTAAACTGAACGATGTGCTTGAAAGTGCTGAACCAGGTGTGTATTCAGGCGTATAATGTTTTTCCATAACAGTTTCAAGACTCAAAGCTGTTCCGTTGGCGTCTAAAACTGCTTTAAAGTTAACTACAGGTGAATTGTCCACGATTTTAATGTCTTTAACGTTTACGCTCATGTTGTTGTCGGCGATTAAAATGTCTGTAATTTTTCCTTTTTCATCATAAAACTGACGTGCCACACTGTTGTTGTTCCCTGTAAACCAGATACTTACAGTGCTGCCTTTTGACATTGTTATACTATTTGCAGCATGCACTATAGGGGTTACAGCTTTAATTTTACCGTCATTTTTAATCAGTTTTGTATCAAGTTTCAATACACCGCTGCCTAAAAGTTTGAAATCGTTAACTTCCACCTGTCTTTGTGAATTTGCGGCTGTCTGTGCGTTTGCAAGATGTAAATACAGCATTCCGCTGTTTTCAAACAATGATTTAGGCGTATTGATCATTGTTGTTTCAATATATTTGGTATTATTAATTACAGCCTGATTATCAGGCACATCAAATGCGGTATAAGCTTTTATAATTCCCGCATTTGTTAAGGAAATATTTCCGTCTGCGGTATATGCTTTTATAGCTGTGACTGTTTTGTTCTCGTCAATGTTATAACCGTAAATCACACCTTTGTTGGTTATGTTAATGTCTCCGCTTTCGGTATTTGCCACGATACCGTAAGAATTTTCGGCATTTGCATTGATTATTCCGATATCCGCATTATTGAATACATTAACATTCCCGCTGTGATGTGCTTCGGCAAATATCAATGTTGATGCATTGTTGTCTTTAAGCGTAATGTTTCCGGTATTGTTTATGTCTATATTTCCGTTTCTAAATTTGGTATATGCGTAAATTGCAGTTGCATCACCGTTGTTATAAATATTTAACGAAGCGGTATTGGTAATGTTAAGATCAGCTTCTACAAAAGCACGTATACCGAATGTTTTTGTATTGTTAAATTCATTAATATTACCGCTGTTTATTATACTTGTATTCATTTCATATGCGTTAATGTCTATTCCGTAAGAAGCTGTTCCTTTATTTCCGTAAGCGGTAAGTATACCTGAGTTGTTTACATCAATATTTCCTGCACGGGCAAAATTATTTACTGCGATATTTGCGGCATATTCACTAGTATTTGATTCAGACAGATTTCCGGTATTGTATATGGAAACATCACCGGCGGTCTGTGCCCCGATATTAATTCCAATTTTTGCTCCGCTGATGTTTATGTCCGCATTGTTATTGTTGATTGTTAAATTACCATATGTTGAACTGGCCAACAATCCCATTACTGCACTGTCTGTTCCGTTCAAATCAATATTTGAGATATTGATTGTGTTTGAGTTTTGTATTGTTATATTTCCTTCATCGGATTTTGCGTTTATTGCGGCCAGTGTCATATTGTCTTGAGCGCTTTTAACATCGGTAATACTGATTCTTCCTGAGTTAATGATATTTACAATTCCATTTCCGTCTTTAATATAAGCGTTTATTGCTGACGCTTTTCCGGTTATATTGTTTTCATTAATGTTTCCAGTGTTTGTAAGGGTAATATTGCCTTCATACGCAGTAAGTTTAAATGCATTTGCACTGCCGTTAATGTCTGTAATATCCACTAATGCGCTGTTTGCTACGTTTATATTTCCGTAATCTGTAATATTTGCATTTAATCCCGATGCGTCCCCGTTGATATCGTTTTCATTTATTATATTCTGACTGCTAATATTTATGCTTCCGTTGGTTTCCACATTTGCAACTATTCCGTTTGCATCTGAACTGATATTGCTCTCGTTTATTGATCCGATGCTTATGTTTATATCCCCTTTATGAACAGTGCCTGATATTCCGGTTGCTTCTGAGCCGATATTTTTCTGAATCACAGAACCGATACTTATATTTAAATCCGCATCACCCGTATCTGCAATTATTCCGTTTGCTTCTTCACTTACATTGTTTTCACTTATCAGTGTGCCGTTTATACTTATATTCCCTCCTGAAAAAGCAAGTATTCCTGCTGCCCTGTTCTCTATATTATTCTGTGTGATAGAACCGATACTGATATTTACATCCACATTATCTGTTTTTGTCCTAATTCCTGTAGCGTCATCGCTGATATTGTTTTCACTTATCAAACTGCTGCTGATGTAAATACTTCCATTCTTTTCATCAGCTGTTATACCGCTAACTTCGCCTTTTACATTGTTTTGTATTATTGAACTGTTTGTTATGTTTATGTCTCCGACATGTGTAAAAGCCATTATTCCGCTTGCACCATGGCTGATATTGTTTTCATATATCGAACCGCTGCTTATATTTACATTTCCGTTATCTTCCCTTGCCATTATTCCGTAAGCTCTACCGCCCACATCTTTTTGCGTTATTGAACTGTTTGATATATTTGTATCTCCAAAATTGGAATAAGATATTATTCCTGATGCATCTTTACTGATATTGGTCTCATTTATAGAGCCGGTATGAATATTTACATCGCCGTTACCGTTTATATATGTAAAAATACCGTATGTATACCCCTGTATACCTGAAAGAGTCATGTTTTGACTGTTTGTTACTGTTACACTGCCGTTACCTTCTGTCAACGTATGAACACCTGCAATATAATTGTAGCCATTGTATGAAGTCACATCGGTTATATTTACAATGTCAGAATTTGAAATTGTCACATTACCGTTATTATTTATGTTGGCCTCTATCGCCACTATATTTATATGAGGAGTTAACGATACGTTATCAACATTTATAGATTTGGAATTTGACACTGTTATATTTCCGTCTTTTTCTATATTTGTTCTTATACCGTATACATAACCGTTAATATATTTTGCTGTAATATTGGCATCGTTTCTGATATTAATATTTCCGTTTGTGAGATTTGCATCAATTGAAACAGAGCCTAATTTTTCATTTCCTGATGATGAAGTGTCTACCAGTTGCATACCTTCTCCGCCTGTTATATGCTCTGTATCCAACTCTCCTGTGTTTACAACGGATATATTGCCTTCATAGGCATTCGCAAATATATTTTTGCTTAAATATGTCACATTGTTATCTGAAATTTGTCCTTTATTTACAATATTGATATTACCTTCCAAAATTGCTGAATATATTCCGGTAAAATTACCGTCAATATTTTGTGTTCTCAAGGTGCCGCTGTTAATAACGGTGATATTGCCGGCATTGCTGGAAGAATCCAATATATGTTTGGTTGAATTTGCATCAATGGCTACCACGTTACCTATATTTGAAACATCAACAATGTTTCCTGTATTGTTAATATCAACATTCCTTCTTGAACCGCTGTAGGTAAAAATATTTCTTGTAATTCCTACACTGTTATTTAATTCCATATTTCCGCTGTTTGTAATATTGATGTCACCTATGTCAGTTTCCGCTTTAATTCCGGAAATATTATATTGACTGTCCGAACCGCTGTTGATGTAATCCATATTTATATTTTTGGAATTGGAAATTGTTATATTTCCTTCCTGCACATTTGCCCGTATACCATAAGTATAACCACTGATGAGTTTATTGGTAATGTTGTTTTCATTAATAATATTCACATTACCTGTAACCACATCCGCATCTATTGAAACGGATCCTTGTATTGCATTACCTGACGTTCCAAGAATTAAACCGCCTGTTTCTCCTATATATTCTGCATTGAGGGCTGCTTTATTAACAATTGTAACATTTCCTTCATCAACTGTGGCAAAAATCTGTTTATTTAGATTTGTTATATTGGTATCTGAAATTTCACCTTTATTCGTAATACTGATATTACCATCATGAAGCTTTGAAAAAATTCCGTAAGAATAACCGTCAATATTCTGATTAACAATATTTCCACTGTTTAACACTGTTACATTTCCTCTATAAACAGTTGCATTAATATCAATCAAATTACCATTATTTACATTATTTGAAATATTTCCGTCATTGTTAATGTACGCATTTATACTTGAAGCTGAACTGTGAAGCCCTACAACATAAATATTTGATGTCGTACCGTTATTGTCTTTAAACACCATGTTTCCGAAATTATTTATATTAATATCACCGTTAACTGAAACAGCCCCTATTCCAAGAGTTTTTTTCTGACATTTTTCAATTGTTAAAATTCCTGTGTTTTTAATGTTAACATTATTTTCTCTTAAAGTGGAAATTACAAAAATAGATCCTGCGTGAGATCCGTTGTTTTCACTTAAGTTGCCTTCATTGTCGATATTAATGTCACCTTTACCAAACGCTAAGATATTTGTAGCGTATCCATTAATATTTGATCCTGACAAATCGCCGGTATTATGAATGTTTATATTTCCTGCAATACCGGCATCGGCATAAATATTTGCGCCGTATACACTTTCATTTTCCTGATCCAAAGATCCTGTATTTGTAATAGTAATGTTTCCGTTTTTTGTATTAGCGAATATAGAATAATTATTTGTTCCGTTTATGTCTTTTATGTTACCGTTATTTACAATTGTTATATTACCGTCTTTTTGAATTTTTGCACTTACAGCTTTGTTTGTTCCGCCGATATTGTAACTGTTTATATCAGCAGTGTTTGTTAGATAAATATTACCATTTGATATATTAACATCTAAAGAACTGGCTTTCCCTGTAATGTTATTAAGTGTAATATTACCTTCATTTAATAAATTAACATTACCCTGATTATAAGAAACTGCAGAAACAGCTTTAAACTGTGAGGAATTAATGTCTGTTATTGAAGCTGTGTTTTTAATACTTATATTTCCGTATTGGCTTGATGCGACTATTCCACTGTTATAAGTGCCGTTTAAATCACTCATCTTAATAATACCGTTGTTGGTAATATTAATATCCGCACTGTTGCTGTTTACATCGATACCCGCTGTGTTATTGCTGTCCGCACCGCTGATTGTTCCGCTGTTTTTTATGGTCAAATTACCGTATTGGGCATATGCATTGATTCCTGATGCGTTTTTATGTATTTCGCTCAGTGTAATATTTCCGTCGTTTTGAATATTCAAATTACCCCTATAAACGCCGCCGTATATACCTCTGGCGCTGCTTATATTCATTTCATTAATCGCTGCTTCATTTTTGATTTCAACATTTACATTTGATGTTTCTGAATTGCCATATGCATATATTGCCGTATCGGATTTTTTCCCGTTTGCCAATGTAATAATACCGGAGTTGTGAATACTGACATTACTATCGGAATATGCACTGATTCCTTCCGTGAAACCTGATGTTCCGGAAATAGTAATGTTTCCGGAATTGTTTATATAGGCTTTATTGGAACCGTTTGCATAAAGCCCAGTGCTTCTTTCAGCTGTTATGTTTGTTTCATTTATTGCACTTTTGTTGATTATATTTGCATATGTTGCATATTTGCTTACAATTCCGTAAACACCTTCATGCTCATGATCGCTACTGCTAATATTAATGTCACTGATGTTTATGATGTTCGAATTCGTTACTGTAATGTTTCCACCGTATGTCTGTGTGTTGATGGCGTCTACAAACGCTTTGTCATAATTATATCCTGTAACATTGCTGATATTTATGGTATTTGAATTTGTAATGTTTATAGAACCGTTATAATCGGTATTTGCGTTTATTCCGTAAACACTGTTGCCTGCCGTGGAAATTTTTATGCTTCCGCTGTTTGTAACATTGATATCTTTTCCGTTTTCAATATTGACGTTTATTCCCGTTACTTTATCTGAAACATTGTTTTCTGTTATTGAAGTGGAATTTACTACACTTATGTTTCCTTCAGATGTGTTTGCACTGATGCCGTATGCTTTCCCTGCAATATTTTCACCAGTAATATCACCGTTGGTGTTTATTATTATATTGCCGCTGGTGTTTACATCAGCCTTTATAGCATATACGTCACCGTTTATATCAACAGAACTTACAGAACCTCCGCTTATGTTTATATCCCCTTTATTCACATACGCATCAATTCCTGTTGCTGATTTTAACACCCCGCTTTGCTGTATGGATCCCGTATCTGTAATAGTAATGTTTCCGCTTGATGTATTTGCCTCGATACCTAAAGATTTGCCGAGTATATTCTGGGCATAAATATCACCGGAATTGACAATGTTTATATTGCCTCCGTTTTTAATATATGCATTTAAAGCTGTCACATTGTTTTCAATATTTACTGCACTGATCAAACCTGAGTTGTTTATATCGAGATTTGCCTGTAATGTTTTGGCATTTATGCCGTTGCTGTAACCTGATACATTATTATCAGATATTGAACCGCTGTTTGTAATCTGAATATTCCCGTAAAGAGTGTTTGCCTGTATTGAATTAACATTACCTATCACATTATTGTTTGAAATGTTGCCGCTGTTGTTTATACTGATATTTCCGTCTTCATTAGTATTAGCGGAAATATCATATGCACCGTATACATTATTCATATCCATATCACCGGAATTGACAATGTTAATATTTCCGGCATTAGCGCTTACAGCTTTTATTCCGTTCATACTTCCGGATATGTTCGTATCTGTAAAAGAAGCATTGTTTTCAACATTAATGTTTCTGTTGTTTACCGTTGCGTATATATTACTGCTATCTCCCGATGCTCCCAGAACATTGCTGATATTAATTGTACCTGAATTTTTCACGATCACGTTACCGGTTTCTGAAGATTTGGCAATAATTGCATTTACATATGTAGATACGTTGGAATCGGATATTGAAGCACTGTTTTGTATACTTATATTACCGTCTGTGACAGTAGCATGAATATTTCCGGCGTAATTGACATTTTCAATTTTCATTGTTCCGGAATTGGTTATTGTTAAATTTCCGTTTGTCGTAGAGGTTTTAATATTATAGGCATTATTGTTGTTTGTGTTTATTATTTCAGCATCGGTGCTGCTTGAAATATTTATGCTTCCGTTATTTTCAACATCTGCTTTAATACCGTATGCAGTTCCGTTTACATCGGTTATTTTTATCGTATTTCCAGTATTTTTTATAGTTAAATTACCGTTTTGCGTATATGCGTTTATACCTTTTGCGGCATTTGAAATATTGTTTTCTGTAATCGAACCGGAATTGATTATATTTATATTCCCGCCTGTTGTGTTAAATTCTACGGCATATGCGCTTCCGGCGATATTTTCAAGTGATATGTCGCCTGTACTGTTTAAGTCAAGGTTACCTCCGTTGTCGGTTTTTGCAAATATTGCATTAACCTCAGAAGAATTTATATCCGTAATAGAACCTGTGTTTTTAATATACACATCACCTTCACCCACATGCGCTTTAATACTGTAAACACTGTTATTTATATCTGTAGTGTTTATGCTACCACTGCTGATTATATTTATATTACCATTGACAGCATAAACATCTATACCTTTGGCAGTATCGGAAATATTGTTTTCGGTTATATCGCTTGAACTGTTAACGGTAATATCCCCGTCTCTTAAATTCGATGCTTCAATTGCATATGATTTTCCATCAATGTTTTTAATATTGATACTGTTTGAAGTAATTATATTTATATTTCCTGAAGTGTTTACATCCGCTTTTATTGCGTATACATCAGATCCTATATCGGAAAAACTCATACTTCCGCTGTTTGTAATACCGATATTTCCGCTTAAAACGTTTGCATTTATTCCTCTTGCCGCATTAGAAATATTACTTTCATTTATATCGCTTCCGCTGTTAATTAATATATTCCCGATTTTTGAATATGATTCAATAGCAAAAGCTTTTCCAGCTGCTTCATTAGTGGTCAAATCCCCTTTTGTGGTAATATTAATATCACCTGAGGAAGAAACTGTTTTAATTGAATATACATTACCACCGTTTGAAGAATTAATAATATTTGCACTGTTGTCTATACTTATTTTGCCACTTCCTGTAGAAGCAGCGTTTATTCCTATCGCATTACTATCGGTAATACTGTTTTTTATCACTCCGGAGCTGTCAATGTTGATATTTCCGTTTCCTTCCGCTAAAGCATCAATCCCGTAAGAGTAACCTGTAACATCTTGGTTGTTAATACTTCCATCCGATTTAATACTAATATTTCCGTCTTTTAGAGACTCACTTTTAATACCCACTGCATTGGCGTCTATTATTAAATTTTCAATGGAACCGCTGTTAACAATATTCGAATTACCCGTATCAGTATCCAAAAGAGCCTTAATTCCTGTGCTATTTCCTTCATTGTTTCGGTTAGATATCGTTCCACCAGTATTTTCAACATTTACCGTCCCGTTTTGCGAACTTACAGAAATACCCACACTCGTTTTTGAATTATTGTCTTCCAGTAATAGATTTGTGTTAAGGATATTAATATCACTGTTGACATCAGTGTTGGTATAAATTCCGATAAAACCTTCTGAATTATTCTCACCTTCGATAATACCATCATTTCTAATATAACCGCTACTATTAGAATCGACAGCCTTTACCAAAGAAGTGTTATTATCAGAAATGATGATACTACCATTTCTTTCAACTAACAAACTGTCACTACCTGTTAAAACTACACCTGTTGTATTTGTGTCATCTATGACGATTGTCTGAGCATAACTGGCGCTTATTATCAAAGAGGCAGCTACGCAGCTAAAGAAGATTTTTTTATTCATAACAATATCCTTATATTAGATAAGAACATTATAACACTTTTTACTTAAAAAAAGAAAATTTAATATAATTTTAAGTTATTTAAGTTATAAACTTTATTAATATATCCGCATGGTCAAAAACAAGTTTATCCCAGGGAAGTTCCTCAAGTTTGACCACAAATGCCTCTTTTGCATCATCCCCGGCTTCGGGAAGGTCTTCTGCCCTGCATATAAAAACACAGCTTGCGGTATGAAGCCTGGGGTCTCTTTTCGGATCGGAAAAAACACCTAAAAGTTTTTCAATTTTTACATCAAGACCTATTTCTTCTTTCATTTCCCTGATCAAAGCATCTTCAACACTTTCCCCTCTGTCCACAAACCCTCCCGGTAATGCGTATCCTAAAGGCGGATTTTTTCTTTTTATAAGCACTATTCCCTCAAATTTGGGATTAAATATTTTAACTATACCGTCTACTGTTAAATATGGAGTTTCAGGAGGCCACATATTTTTCCTTTTTTCAAGTCACAGAGTCTGGCATATTTACTTCAATTAATACAACCCAAAAAGGGATTATATTTTAAACTGGCTGATTTCTTTAAGAAGTTTATCCGCAAGCTCTGCAATTGTTTGAATATTTTGATTATTTTCGAGAACGCTTTTTTTATTTTCATTTGACATTTTTTTAATATTCTCCATTTTTTCAATAAATTCCTGCATTATTTTTACAATAGCTTCAACTTTGTCCACATTATGCTGTACTTTTTCCACAACAACTTCCATTTCATTTGAAACATCGCCTATTTTAGCCTGAACTTCCTGAGTTTGATTAGTTACTAAATTTACATTTTCAATATTTTGATGCATTTCATCGTTTGCAGTATTGATAGACTGTACTATTACATTTATGGTCGCGTCAATTTCACCTAAACTTTTCTGTGTTCTTTCCGCAAGTTTTCTCACTTCATCCGCAACAACTGCAAACCCTCTTCCGTGTTCTCCGGCTCTGGCGGCTTCTATTGCGGCATTTAACGCAAGTAAATTAGTCTGGTCGGCTATTTCACTAATAACAGTCAATACATTTTTAACCTGTTCTGCATCCTGGGAAAGCTGCTGCAGTTTTAAAGCAAGATCGTTTTCGTTTTGAGCATTCTGCTGAATATTTTCCATTGTTGAATCTATCAACTGCATAGCTTCTTTTAAACTTTCGTTTGCTATTAATATATTATTTTTGACTTCATTAGAAGTCTGCGATTCTTCTAAAAGATTATCTTTAAGTTCATCAGCTGTTTTAGCCGCTTCTGTTACGATTTCAGCTTCTTTTTGGATGTTTTCGTTTATTTTTCTAAACGCATTTTTTAAATTGGTTGCAAATTTTTTATTTTCGTTTGAACTCATATAAGCGCTTGTCATTACATCGTGAAGTATTCCAAGGAACTCTTTAAGAGCCATTCTGATTGTTCCGAATTCGTCTTTTTCATATATTCTGACTTCTAAAGATAGATCTTTATCTTTTGCGATTGTTAAAATAAGCCCTTTTAAACTTCTTAACTGCATTTCAAGTTTTTTAACGCTCATATAACCGAATATGATCATAATGATGTTTATAAGTACTCCAATAACAGTCTGAAGTATATAATGGTCTTTTATATTGTTTAAATCTCTTAAAATAATATCGGAAATTCTGTCATCAATCTTTTTCAAAATATTTATTTTTTTTGTTATGGTTTTAAACCAGTACTCAGGGTCAATATTAAAATGTCCTTCTTGAGCTTTTTGTAAAGCTATACTTCTCATTCGATCTACCTCTTTAAAAGAAGGATCCTTTATAAGCTGATAATACATTTTTTTCATTTCAGGTGAAGCGAATGTTAAAAAGTCGTCCAAATACGCATCCTGTTCTGAAATCAGTCTTATAAACTTCACAAACATTCCAGGTTTAAACTTATCAGCACTAAATGTGGCGCTAAGTATCGCTCTTTCTATACCAGATCTTTCTTTAGCTTTTAAAAAGCTGACATATGCGGCAAGATCCATTGCTATTCTTTCATTCGGAGCAAGTCTGGAAGTTAAGCCTATAATTTTAAGAATAGTGGCGTTCATTTGCGTATACCATTTTACTTCGTCTTTCAGACTTATACTTAGAGTATCAACTTTCTGTCTTATTTCAGGCAGCTGGCTTAAATACTGATTTAATTTGTTTACCTCTCTTTCTAGTTCACCGTCATATTTTTTAATATCTACGGTTTTCAATACTTTTTTATACTCTCTTATTTTTTCATCTGTAAGCTGTCTTTGTTTAGGTAATATTGTTTTGAATTTTTTACCTCTGCTTCCGATATAACCTGCACTGGCCCCCCTTTCTTTTTGAGTTTCGTGAATAAGGGCGCTTAATGATTTACTAAGCATTACCAGTTCTCTCAATGCCGTTTTTTCTTTTTCTATCTGCATTGAAGTCATTAAATCCCTAATATTGTAATAAGAAATCACCATTGTAGCCAATGCTATGATAATAATCATAGTGTTTCTTAAAGAAAGAGAGTAAAAAATCTTCTTCATCTTCACCCTTTTTTTTCTTTATTATATCACTTAAATGTCACTTTTTAAAAGCTATGACGTTTTTTTTGACAAATTTATAAAATATCACTAAAATAAAGTAAAATTAATGTAAAAGGAGCATAATGAAAGCATATGAGTTTTGTTTACCCAATCAGGACAACGTTGAAATATGTCTTAGGGATCTAAAAGGAAAATGGATAGTTTTATATTTTTATCCAAAAGACAATACACCAGGTTGTACAACTGAAGCAAAAGAATTCAGCGAACTTTTGGACGAATTTGAAAAACTTGGCGCAATTGTAATAGGAATAAGCCCGGACAGTCCGAAAAGACACTGTAACTTTATCGAAAAACACAACCTAAGCATTACGCTTTTATGCGATGAGGATAAAGAAGTATTAAAAGCCTACGGAGCATGGGGCAAAAAGAAAATGTACGGAAAAGAATATGAAGGAGTTATCAGATCGACTTTTATCATAAACCCTGAAGGAGAAATTGTAAAAGAATATAAAAAAGTAAAAGCCAAAGGTCACGCGGCAAAAGTTTTGGAAGATTTAAAAGAGCTTATTAACGCTTAAACTCCCTCTTCCAACTTAGTCAACCCAAATTAATCTTAACTAATTTCAAACTTTAATAACTTAACCATTAATAACTAATATACTAATATACCAATATACAAATAACTAATTAACCTTATCCCTCACAACTTCACTACTTATCAACTTCACAGCTAATTTTTTAAAACCCGTATCTCTTCATAGCGCTTGCGGCTTCTTTTTTAAGTTCTTTTTCTTTCATTACTCTGCGTTTATCATGAAGCTTTCTACCCTTGGCCACTGCAATTTCAAGCTTGGCGCGGTTACGGTTATTAAAATATATTCTTAAAGGTACAAGGGTATAGCCTTTTTCGCTGGTATATCCTGCAAGCTTAGCTATTTCGCTTTTATGAAGCAGAAGTTTTCTCGGTC
>Ga0256843_1001306_pt1 | contig 19800 bp, 26 predicted proteins | sample AlvinellametaG_FD_191572 | JGI IMG/M metagenome (GOLD analysis project Ga0256843, IMG submission 191572) | Pompeii worm associated microbial communities from hydrothermal vent at the East Pacific Rise, Pacific Ocean - Alvinella | ecosystem: Host-associated > Annelida > Integument > Unclassified ... | reverse complement strand
AAAGCTACTTGTTCTTTTGAAGCTTTTCCATTTCCAACAGCAGATCTTTTGACTTCAAGTGGAGAGTATTCATAAAATTTTCCAATTTTTTGTAAAACTTTTAATATTACTGCTCCTCTAATTTGCGCAAGTTTTATTATGCTTTTTGGATTATGAGCAAAAAAGATGCTCTCAATTGCTACCTCATCAATTACAAATCTTTCAAAAATATCCTCTAAACCAGCTTCAAGGTCTAAGATTTGTTCATCCAAATTTATAGTTTTTGTTTTGATTAAACCAGCTTCAAGAAGCCTTATTTTTCTATTTTTTATCTCCAAAATTCCATATCCTAGATTTTTACTTCCAGGATCAATTCCTAAAACTATCAAATATCTTTTCTCCTAAGGCTCTTTGAAATAGATGTAAAAAAAGTAAATAGCAAGCAAAACAATAGGTAAAAGTTGACCATAAACTGGATCAATTACTCCATTTACTGCTAGACGATTCATCGCAAATAAAAATGCCCAAAAAAGTAAACTACTTCCCAAAATTGCCGTCCAAAGTTTATCTTTTCTAATAAATCTTTGATATGGAGGAACTTTAAAAAAGATAACTCCAAGCATTACCAAAGCAAAAAGAGGCATAACTACTTTATTAAAAAGTACAGCTTTAACTTTAGATGTATCAAGTCCTTGCTTTAAAAGCAAACGATAAGCATAAAATCCATCAATTATAGTCAAAGATTTTCCTTCATAAATCTTTTTTACAACCTCTGGAACATATCCTTTTAACATTTTAATATTCTTGCCTCTTTTTATCTCAAATCCAACTACCTCATTATTTTTAAAAATTCTTTTTTTTAATTTTACCTCTTTTGCAATCCAGTAAGGATCCTGGAAAAAAGCCTCTTTTGCAGAAATTATTGCAGAAACATTTGAATTTTTTATCACAAAAATTTCCACATCATAAATCTTTTTTTGTGGAGCATCCAACTTTTTGATATGAACAAAACTATCATTGTGCTTGAAAAATATATTATTTAAAACTTGAGATTGATTTTGATGTTTTAAGATTGCCCTTGCTCTATCTTGACCATAAGCAAAAGAGGTGCAATTTAGCAAAGTAAAAGTGATATAAATTAAGATAGCAATTAGAATAAAAGGATAATAGACCTGTTTTTTACTATATCCAAAGGAGTATAAAGAGACAAAAATATTTTTACTAATAAAGCTCATTATTGTCCACCCAAGAGAAAAGAGAATTACTAGTGGGTAGATTAAGGTAACAATATATTCCCAATTATAAAAAATATAAAGAATCTTTTGATTAAAACCACCTCCAATTTTAGCAGCATGCTGAAAAAAGTCTATAAGAATAATTGAAAAACTAAGTCCAGCTAAAAGAATAAGAAAATTTTTGAGATACTCAAAAGCAATATATCTAAAATATCTTTTAAATAGAAGCATTTACACCCTTAAGAGTGTATCTACTTTTGAGTTGATTCAAATCTAGAGTAAGGATTTGGTCAAAAATCTTTTCAAGATAATCAATAACTTTAAGAATAATCTCTCTTTCTTCCTCTCTAAAAGGAGATAATACAAAACTTACAACTTCACTCTTTTTTTTCGGTCTGCTAATACCAACTCTAACTCTTAAATACTCTTTTCCTACAAGTTCATCAATCGATTTTAATCCATTGTGTCCACCACTACTTCCACCTCTTTTGAATTTTAAACTCCCAAGTGGTAGATCCAGATCATCATGAATTACAATCAAAGAGTCCAAATCTATCTTATAAAATTGCATTGTAGCTCTTACACTCTTACCAGATAGATTCATAAAAGTATTTGGTTTTAGAAATAGAGTATCTTTTGCCTTAAAGAGATCTCCTTGAAAACTTTTTTTTGAGACTTTTTGGGCATTGGTGGCTGATATTAATCTATCAACCACCTCAAAACCGATATTGTGTCTTGTATTTTTATATTTATCCCCGGGATTTCCAAGTCCAACTACTAACTTCATGGGAAAATTATCTAGCTTTAATTACACCACAAACAGAAACATGAGGTTTATCCATCAAACGACAATTTGCTGGTGGCTCAATATCTCTAACTAAAATTGATTCATCTCTATCTAAATTGCTTACATCAAGATCAAAGCTTGCTGGAATATCTTCAATTTTTCCTCTTACTTTGAGTCTTCTTTTTGTAATTACAAGCACACCTTTGTTTTTCAATCCCTTTGGAGTTCCATGAGTCTTAACTGGAACTAAATAATCAGAAACTACTCCAGGAAGGGCTACTCTTAAATCTACATGTAAAATTACACCTGTTACTGGGTGAAGTTGATACTCTTGAATTACAACGTTATACTCTTTGTCTCCGACTTTTATAGGGAAATCTAGACGATCTTTATTTCTTACAGTTCTAAGAAAATCTCCCACTTTAAAAGCAGCATAAATATTTTCCATATCCTTTGCGTAAATATTAGCAATTAGATAACCATCTCGTCTGAGCTTTTTTGCATTGCTCTTTCCGATACTCTCTCTAATAATACCTTCTAACATAAACTTTCCTTACATAATTTTATTAAGGAGGCAATTATACAAAAAAGTTGATAAAGTCAAGATTAAGATTTTTTTTGTAGAGTCTAATTTTAATTTGCTATACTTTTTGGAAAAAAGTAGGGGTTTTTTTGCAAAGAGTAGGTCTTTTTATTCCGTGTTATATAAATGATTTTTATCCAGATGTAGCAATGGCTACTTTGGAGATTTTAGAAGCTAATGGTTTTTTGGTAGAGTATCCTTTTAATCAAACCTGCTGTGGACAACCTTTTATAAATAATGGTTTGATTCAAGAGGCAAAAACTTTAGCAGAAAAATTTTTTGATAAATTTAGCAGTTATGATTATATTGTAGCACCATCAAGCAGCTGTATTGGAACGGTAAAATATAGATATAAAGAGATTTTAAGTGAAGAAAAATTTTTATTTTTGAGCAAAAAAGCATTTGAACTTTGTGAATTTTTGCATGATATTGTAGGAGTTGAAAATCTTGTAATTCCAAATCCATATCATGGGAAAATAGGGCTTCATAATAGTTGTCACGCTTTAAGAGAGTTAAATCTTGCAACTCCAAGTGAATTGAATCTTCCACATTTTTCAAAGATAAAAGCAATTCTTTCAAAAATAGAGGATCTTGAAATTTTAGAAGCTAGCAAAGATGAATGTTGTGGTTTTGGAGGAACTTACAGTGTTTTTGAGCCAGAAGTTTCTGTAATGATGGGAAGAGACAGAATAAATGATCATCTAAAAAATAAAGTCTCAATCATTGCAGGTGTAGATAGTACATGTCTTATGCATATGGAAGCAATTGCAAAACGGAGTAAAATAAATGTCAAATTTGTACATATTGCCCAACTTCTTGCAAGAGGAGATCAAATATGATTGATCACTCAAAACAAGCGGCAAAATTTATTTCAAATCTCCAAAGGGCAAAATGGCACAATCAAGCTCTTTGGTTTGTTAGAGAAAAGAGAGATAAATCAATTAAAAATATTCCTGAGTGGGAAGATCTAAGACAAAGTGCAAAAGAGATTAAAGATCATACGATAGAGTATTTAAGATTTTATTTAGAAGAGTTTGAAAAAAATGCTAAAGCAAATGGAATTGAAATTTTGTGGGCAAAAGACGCTAAAGAGCATAATAAATTAATAGATTCTATCCTTTTTAGATATGGAATCAAAAGAGTAGTAAAAAGTAAATCTATGCTTACCGAAGAGTGTGGATTAAATAGTTATTTGCAAAAAAAAGGGTACAAGGTAATTGATACTGATTTAGGAGAAAGAATTGTTCAATTGGCAAAAGAGTCTCCAAGTCATATTGTTTTGCCTGCAATTCATTTAAAAAAAGCAGAAGTTTCTGAAATATTTCATAAAAATTTAAATTCTCAAAAAGAAAATACAAATCCTGTCTATTTGACAAAAGTTGCAAGAGAAAATTTAAGACAAGAGTTTTTGTTAGCTCAAGCAGCAATTACTGGAGTAAATTTTGCTTTGGCAAAAGAAGGGGGAATTGTAATTTGTACAAATGAAGGAAATGTAGACTTAGGAGTTTCCCTTCCAAAAATTCATATTGCTTCAATGGGAATTGATAAAGTAATTCCATCAGCAAGGGAGCTTGAAGTTTTTACGAGAATTTTGGCAAGAAGTGCTACCGGACAAGAGATTACTACTTATACTTCTCATTTCCTCAAACCAAAACCTGATGGCAAAATGATTGTAATTATTGTCGACAATGGAAGAAGTCAAATTTTAAAAGAGCAAAAAGAGCTTCTAAGGTGCATAAGATGTGGAGCTTGCATGAATACTTGTCCAGTCTTTAGAAGGAGTGGAGGACATAGTTATCAAGTAACAATTCCAGGTCCAATTGGAAGTGCACTAGAGGGTTTAAAGGATAGTTACAAAGCTGCGTCTTTGCCTTTTGCATGCACACTTTGTGGATCTTGCGATAATGTTTGTCCATCAAAAATTCCTTTGCATGAGATTTTAAGGAAAGAAAGATCAAAAGCAATTCAAGCTCCACAGTATAAAGGAAAGAAGAGAGGTTTAAAGCTTTTATTTTGGATCTTAAAAACTTCAAAAAGATATAAATATGCTCTGTTTTTATACAAAAAGTTTTTTTTAAAACTTCCAAGATCTATTCTTTATGGAAAATTTAATAAATGGGGGATAGGAAGAGAACTTCCAACTCCAGCTCCAAAAAGTTTTGAAGAGATAATGAGACAAAGAAGATCTTCTAAAGATTAACTTTATTTAGACAAAAGCCAACTAGCTTTTGTCTATTTTGACTATTTTTCTTCTTGATCTAGACTTCCTTCTGTACAAATTATAACTTCTGAAGTTTTATTATATTGCTTAACACACTCTGTTGTAACTTTTAGGTAATTTATCTCATTATCTATTGAAGCCAAGATTTTATCTTTTGTAGAGTTAAAATGAGCAAAATCAAAATTTTCAGTTCTATCTCCAAGTTTCTCATTAATTTTATTTACTGGTTCAATACACTTTTTAGCTTCTTCTGCTTCTTGAGCATTTTTGATACACTCTCTTGCTTTTTTCAACTCTTCTAAAAGCTTTGGAAGATATTTTTTCTGTTTAGCTAAATATCTAGCTCCTAAAGTATCTATAATTTCTCTTTCTTGTTCTGGAGATAAAGTTCCATTTGAATCAATTCCAAGTTTTTTAATTTTATCTCTTAAATCATGAATTGAAGCAATCATATCTTCCATTCTAACTTTTGCAGACTCATCAGAAGAGTAATCTTCATCTACTACAATTGGAAAATCTGGAAGTTTAAACTGTTCCTTTGGAATTGGTTTATTTAAAACAACTTGAACAGCTTTTCTTTCACTAAAAAAGCCATCATTTCTAATTGTAATTCTAAGAGGAATTCCTTTATAAAGACAGATTTCTTGATCTTTTACTTTCCAAACATCACACTCAAATCCAGCAACAGTATCAGTTCCAATTTTAATACCTTTCATATCTTTTATAAGTTTTAAATTCTCATTAGAAAGATCTTCACCTTCTGCAATTGAAAGATCTAAGCTTCTATCTCTTGTTTTATAAATTGTATCATCATTAAAATCTACTGTGTAAATTGTTCCATTATCAATCAAACTCATTGAGCGATGATCGTGTGTTTCTTGAAAATCTCCAGTCTGTACTTCTGTAGTATCCTCTTCTTTGAGCTCTTTTGCTCCCCAATTATCAAAAATTAATCTTGAAATTCCTGTGGTATGAGAATCAAATTCACTAGAGTGAGCAGTAGTATTAATATCATAAAAAATCATACCACTTTTCATTGGGTATCTTTTAAAAACCCCCTTAGCAAACCCAAAACCGCTAAAAATTAAAAAAAGTACAAAAGTAGCTCTAAACATTTTTGGTAAACCTCTCATTTGAAATATGTAAATCTGATGTATTTTTGAGATACTATAAACGATTATACCAAAAAAGTTAATAAGAAGTTAATAAGATAGGAAATTCTTATATTTTTTCTATTTTTTAAATCAAATAGGCAAAAAGCTTAAAGCTTCTTGCCCTTTTTTTAGTAATAAAAGTTGAAGATATGTTCATATCCACACTCTCTAAAGTAAGTATTTCGCCAGTAGGCTCCATCTGAATAGGTAATATCTATAATATAATCTTGATCGCAATTGTCTGTATGAAGTTCAGCACACTTTCCAGGTGGAATCTCTTTTGAAATTCTGTTTGGACCATCAGAGGTGCTTGTTGTAGGATTGCTTCTTACATCTACAATATTAAAAGTAGACGCTGAATCATTACATATTTTTAAAGAAGAAAGATAATCTGCATCTTCTGGTATGAGATTTTTTGCACTTGAAACATCAATTGGTGGGGCTGACCCTCCACCACCTCCACATCCAACTAAAAATCCCAAAGCAACACTTAAAGCTAGATGTTTTATCTTCATTTTCTTCTCCTTACTCTTGGATTACTTCTGTAATATTGTAATCTTTAATTTTTTCTTTCATTTTTTCATAATCTATATATTTTATTTTTGGAGGTGAAGCTTCAACTTTTGATGAGGTATTTGTATCTTCTGCGGTTAAAAATCCAATTACTCCTATCAAAAAAATGAAAATAGTTAAAATTTTTCCCATTTTGCCTCCTTTTTATATAGGGATATATTTCATTATATAATGGTTTGATTAATAATCGAGATTTTTAAAGCAAATTTGATAAATTTTAAGCACTTTTTTTTATAAAGATACAGACTTAAGTTATGAAAATTTACTTGAAGCTCTGCTTTAGAAGAGAAATTATAAAGAAGTTAATAAGATTTTTAAAGTCTTTTATTGCTAATATAAACTCAACTTTTATCAAAAAGGAGCAATTTTATGAATAGTAAATTATTACCATTTTTTATGGTATTTTTTTTGGAGATAACTTTTGCAAAAGATATTCCAACTCTTTTTAAAGAAGTTTGTGCAAATTGTCATGGAATAAATGGAGAAAGAAATGATGCTTTCAAAGCAATAGGAGGACTTAGTGTAGATGAACTTATAAAATCAATAAAGCTTTATAAAGATGGCGGAGATAAGTATGGAATGGGAATTGTTATGGAAGGACGAGTTGAAGATTTAACCGATAAAGAGATTGAGGAGATGGCAAAATATATTCATACTTTAAAAGGAGTAAAAAAAGCTGATTCAAATAGCTCAAATTAATTAAATGATTGTTATTATTTTGCTCAAAAAAGGAGCTGTTTATGAATATTTTTATGATAGTAGCAGTAGTAATTGGAATGGTTGCTACTTTGGCAATTTTGTATTTTCTTTTAAAGGAGATGAAACAATCAATCAAAGATAGCAATGAAGGCAAAGTTTCAAATAGATGTGAATTGGATTAAAAAATGAGAAGATTAAAAGCAGAATGGGAAAAACATAAATTAATTTTGTTAGCTTTTCCACATGAAGAGAGTGACTGGGCAAAGGATGGAGATTTAGAGAGTGCAATTACTCCTTTTTTAAAAATATCCCAAGCAATTGCTTACTCTCAAAGTGTTTATGTATTATGTAAAGATAAGGCAAAGATCTCGAATCTTTTTTGTTCAAAACAAAATATTACTTTTATTGAAATAGATTTTAATGATACTTGGACAAGAGATTATGGTCCTTTAAGTTTAGAAATAGAAAAGAAAAAACCTCTTCTTTTAGATTTTAAGTTTGATGGATGGGGAGGAAAGTTTGAAGCTAAAAAGGATAATTTGGTCACAAAGACTTTGCATAAAAAAGGATATTTCGGAACAACTTTACTTGAGAGTATAGATTTTGTTTTAGAGGGAGGTTCAATTGATAATGATGGAAAAGGAACCATCCTTACAACTTCAACTTGTCTTTGCAATCCAAACCGAAATGGGGGCTTAAGCAAGGAAGAGATTGAAGAAGTTTTAGAAGTACATCTTGGTACAAAAAGGGTACTTTGGCTAGAGAATGGATATTTAGCCGGAGATGATACAGATTCTCATATTGATAATTTAGCTAGATTTGTTTCAGAAGATAGCATTGTTTATATCTCATGCGAAGATTCTTTAGATGAACATTATCCTGCTTTAAAAGAGATGGAGTTAGAATTAAAAAGCTTTAAAAGACAAAATGGAGCTCCTTACAATTTGATTCCTCTACCACTTCCAAAGCCTAAATTCAAAGACTCAAAAAGATTGCCTGCTAGCTATGCAAATTTTTTAATTACAAATTCATCTGTAATTATCCCAACTTATAAAGATGAATCTGATAAAAAAGTTTTAGAAATCTTTAAAAAATTATTTCCTTCAAGAGAGATAATCCCAATTAATGCTTTGAAATTGATTGAAGAAGGTGGAAGTATCCATTGCTCAACAATGCAGATAAATTATTAAAAATATGATTTAAAATTAAAAAAGAATAAAATAAGAGTTTAGCTATTTGAATTGATGTATAATACTTTTTAAGAGAATTTTAAAAGGATTTAAATGTTTATAAGAAAATCTGCTATTTTAGTCGTAATAAGTGCTACTTTTTTATCAGCTGAAATGATGGATTTTGCAGCGGGGTATGATGATGGATGTTCTAGCGCAAGAGGTCATTTTAGTAGAAGTAGCTTTGCTTTTGAAAATATTCCATCTTATAAAGAAGGATGGCTAAAGGGAAAAAAAGAGTGCGAAATCAAAGGTGTAAGAAGAGTCAAAAAGAAAAGACATAGAGTAAAAACTAGAAAAGTTAAAAAATATGCATACAGATGCAAAGATAACCCTTGGATTACTTTTAGTAGAGGCTGGGATGATGGATATAGTTCTGCAAGAGGTAGATGGATAAAAAGAGCAAATAGATGTCCAGAGTATTATAGAGGCTGGAGTGAAGGTTTTGATCACTGTAAATGCGAAGTTATGGGAGATTGTATAGAAGAGGTCTTTATTGATTCTTAAAAAAACTCTTTCCCAAAAAGGAAAAAGAGATTTATACAAAGCGTTAAAGTATAAGAGTCTTAGGGTAGCTTACCCAGCAGGTCCTAAGACTTCTGGGTCTTTTTGTCCAGACTCAATTGAATATGGTTCTGGTCTAGATGGATTATAATTGTCTCTGTGACTTCTAGATCTACTTCTTGATCTAGTACTTGATCTAGTAGTGCTACTTCTGCTCCAATTTCTTACTGCTCCAGCTCTTGTTACTCTTGCTTCTCCAGCTTTATGAGTTATTCTATGTGCTGATGCTCTATGTGCTGATGGATTAGGAGGTTGAACCACTCCACCTCTTGGCGTACAAGCTGTAAAAAGAGTTATAGAACTAATTAAAATAGCACTCTTTAATATCGTTTTAAATTCTTTCAATTTTAATCCTTCTTATTCGAAATAATTATTTTGGTTACAATAACAAATAGTTACTTAAATATCTTTGATGGATTTAACTCTAAATGTAGGGTAAATAAAGATTAATTAAATTAATTTTTGAGATTTATTTCAGTTTTAAGATTTTAGAAGAAAAATTCTATTTTCTTATAAAAAAACTTTAAACTCTCTTGAAATTGATTGACATTGACTAAACTTTTTTGATATACTCCATTAAAAAAATACTCTGTCAAAACGACAGGAGGAAGGATAGGTAATGGCAAAAAGTTTATATGAAACATTAGGTGTTAGTGAAAATGCAACTCCTGAAGAGATAAAAAAAGCTTATCGCAAATTGGCAAGAAAGTACCACCCAGATATAAATAAAGACCCAGGTGCACAAGAAAAGTTTAAGGAAATAAATGCTGCTTATGAAGTTTTGAGTGATCCAGAAAAAAAAGCAAAATATGATCAATTTGGAGATCAAATTTTTGGTGGACAAAGCTTTAGTGACTTTTCAAGATCTCAAGGTGCAAATATCGATATTGAAGAGATTCTCAGAGCTGTTTTTGGTGGTGGTGCTTTTGGAGGTGCTAGTGGAGGATTTGGTGGTTTTGATTCTTTTGGAGGCGCTGGTGGCTTTAGCAGAGGAGGATTTGGTAGTAGATATTCAGCTCCAGATTTAGATATTAGAAGAAAAATAACAATACCATTTATTACCTCTGTAATTGGGGGAAAATATCATATAGATTTAGATGGAGAGAGTTTTGATATAAAAATTCCGGCCGGAATAAAAAGTGGAGAGACTCTAAGGGTAAGAGGAAAGGGAAAATCTTATAATAATCAAAGAGGAGATCTTTTAATTACAGTAGAAGTTGCTCCATCTCCAGATTATGAATTAAAAGGAATTGATCTTTACAAAACTATTAATATTCCGTTAAAATATGCTATGTTTGGAGGAAAAATTGAAGTTGATACTCCAGAAAAAAGAGTAACTCTTAAAATTCCAAAAAATACAAAAAATGGACAAAAATTTAGACTCAAAGAAAAAGGTTTTTTTGATAGAAAAACTAAAAGAAGAGGTGATCTTTATTTAGTTGCAAATGTAATTCTTCCAGATGTAGATTCTCTTCCGGAAGATTTAAGACAAGCTTGTCAAGAGAAGTTGCCTGAATGAATAAATTCTAAAAAAGGAGAGTGTTATGCATAGCTATGATGAACCAGTTTATTTAATAAGTGTTGTTGCAAATATGTTAAAAATACATCCCCAAACTCTAAGGCAGTACGAAAGAGATGGATTAATCGAACCAGCAAGAACTCAAGGCAGAATGAGACTCTACTCCCAAAGAGATATTGATAAAATGAAAATGATTTTAAGATTAACAAGAGATATGGGAGTAAATTTAGCTGGGGTTGATGTTATTTTGAGATTAAAAGAACAGATGGAAAAGATGGAACAAGAGATTGAATATTTAAAAGAAGAGCTTAGAAAAGTAAATAGAAATGGTTCTGTTCCTACAAATAAAGCTGTTGTAAAAAAAAGTAGATATGATTTGATAATCTTTGAAGACTAAATTAAAACCTCATCAATAAGGAGGAGGGCTTTTGCCCTATAACAAAAAAATGAAAAGATATCTTGGAAAAAAAAGAGCATTAAAAATTTATATAGATAGCACTGATACTTTCAAAGGAAAACCGCTTTGGGAAGAGCTTCTCAAAAGAGTAAAATCTGCCAATTTAGCAGGAGCTACTGTCACAAAAGCAGTAGCTGGTATTGGAGCAAATACACAACTTCATACATTTGAAATTTGGAGTCTTTCACAAAAATTACCTCTTATTATAGAAATAATTGATGATGGTCCAAAGTTAGAAAAGTTTTTGGAAGAAAATGATTATATGATTGAAGAAGCTTTAGTAACAATTTCAGATGTAGAAGTTTTAAGATACAAAAAAAGAGAGCTTTAAAATGTCTTTTGGGATTATTATAGCAGTTGCTTTTGGAGGAGCAATTGGTGCTGTTGGAAGATTTTTGCTTAGTACATTTTTACATAAAATCTTAGGTGACGCTTTTGCTTATGGAACTTTGGGAGTCAATCTTTTGGGAAGTTTTATTATTGGCTTTTTGTTTGTTTATTTTGAGCAGACAATTTCTCCAATCCAAAAAGCAATTTTAGTCACTGGAATGATGGGAGCTCTTACTACATTTTCTACCTTTTCTCTAGAAACAATTCTAATGCTTCAAAGTGGACTATATTTTAAAGCACTCTTAAATATTTTAGCTAATGTGATTTTTTCACTTTCAGCTACTATTTTAGGAATGTTGCTTTTTAGAAAAATTTATGGGCTTTAGGGCCCATTAAAAGCGATATTGCTTAAACAAAATAGATAATTTTTAGAAGATTTCTTAAAAAAATAGGCTAATTCTTCAAAAAAATTTAATATATTATTAATTTTTAAGCATATTTAAATTTTATTAGCGATTTTTTGATAAAATAAGAGTGTAACTAAACTAAAAGGAGAAAAATATGGGAATTTTTGATTCTATCAAAAGTGCTTTGGGTTTTGGAGATGATGAAAATACAGAAGAAACTCAAGCTCAAGAGAGTGCCGAAGCTACAGAAGAGCCAGAAGCTTTAATGAATCAAGAAGAAACTTCAGAAGAAGCTCCTGCTGAAGAGGCTGAAGCTACACAAGAAGCAGAGGCAACAGAAGATAGCGGTATGCAAATGGAAGTTAGTGATGCTTCAGAAACTCCAGTAGTAGATGTTGTATCCAAATTAGAAGAGCTTTCTCAAAATAGACCAGATCTTGATTGGAAATCATCAATTGTTGATTTAATGGAGCTTTTAGGACTCGATAGTTCTTATGCTCATAGAAAAGAATTGGCCCAAGAACTTGGAATTGAAGATTACCATGGAACAGAAGAGCAAAATATAGCTTTGCATAAAGCGGTACTTCAAAAATTAGCTGAAAATGGTGGAAATATTCCAGAAGAACTTTTAGCTTAATTTCTCTCCCTCTTGGGAGATTTAAACTAAATTAAAAAGTTTTAAACTCCTCCCATAAAATTGGGAAGATATTTTTAAATTAATCTTTTTTATAGTTTTTAATAGCTTTTTCTAAGATTTCAGTAGCTTCCTTTTTGCCTTTAAAACCTGTAACTTTTACCCACTTATTTGGCTCTAACATTTTGTAAGTCTCAAAAAAGTTTTTAATTTTTGCTAAAGTATGCTCTGGAAGATCTGAAATATCTTGAATTTTTTCAAAAGAAGGATCAATTTTGCTTGCTGGAACTGCTAAGAGTTTTTCATCGATTCCACTTTCATCTTCCATCAATAAAACACCAATTAATCTACATTTTATAAAACATCCAGGAATTAAAGGATACTCTCCAAGGACTAAAATATCTGCTGGGTCTCCATCATCTGAGAGTGTATTTGGAACAAAGCCATAATTTGCAGGATAAAACATAGCTGAATACATAATTCTATCAACTTCAATAGCCCCACTTTCTTTATCCAGTTCATATTTTATATTTGAACCAAAAGGAACCTCAATTAAAGCATTTACTTTATCTGGATTTTTTCCGTGTCCAATTTTTGTAATATCCATTCTTACCTCTCTTTTCTTTTTTTGGAAGTTTAACATAAAAAAAAATTAATTTAAGTATAAAAATTAGGCTATTTTAAAAGTTCTGGACGATATTCAAAATGCATAGTATCATAGTGATACCACTTGCCGCCCCAAATAAATCCATGTCTTTCGAAAATTTTTACTATTGCAAGAGGAATTTTGTTTTGATAGCGATATTTCCCCTTATTCCATCTCCAGTAAGCTGAATATTTGACATTTATATCAATTGCAGCTCCAAAAGAGTGGACACTTAATCTTTTTGTCCCAGCAATTTTTCTCCATTTGAAAGTTCCTCCAATTGGATAAAGATACTTTTGATAACTTTTTGGAAGTTTTTTTAGATCTGCTACAACTGCTCTAATTTTTCTATCTATACCATTTACTCTTGTGACCAAAATAGTTCCTTTAACCCATGGAACTCTTACTAAATGCTTTCTTACTTCAGATGCACTATTGCCATACATTTTTCTGAAAAATTTTTCATTTCTAATTCTACCTGGATCATGATTTATTGCTGGAGCTTTTCCATAGCCTCTGGCACCTTTTGGGTAACGAAAATGAAACATGTCTTGAATATCAGCATTATTTAAAAGTTGATAGAAATTGTTTTTTCTCTTTCCATCATCATAAAGCATTTTTGTGCCATCTTTCCAAATTATGTAATTATTTTTACAAGTTTTAATTTGAGGATAAACATTTGCCAACTTATAGGCATTTGCATCACATTTTCCAAACAATAAACTACTTCCAGCCAATAAAAAAATAGATAAATATTTAAACTTCATTTTATTCTTAGCAACTCACTTTGAGCTACTCTCCTCCTTTATTAAAAATTTAAGACTATTTATTATATCAGATTTTGAAAAAATTAACTCTAAGAGATCTTTTTGCTCAAAAGAATTTTTGAAAGATAATTTTTAAAAAATTTATTCTGTATAGTAAAGTTTACAACTATTAAGAGCTTTTTGCCAGTTTTTTCGTAAATATTGGAACTCTTTTTTTAAGATATTATTTTTGGCTATTAAAATGTAACTTCCAGTTTTATATTTTTCTATTTCATTCAAAAAAAGAGCTCTGAGCAATCTTTTTGCTCTATTTCTACTTACTGCTTTGCCAACCTTTTTGCTAGCAACAAAGGCTACTTTTTTCTCATCTCCTTTTAGATAAAAGAGGACAAAAGAGTCACTATGCCAAACTTTTGAAGCTTTCTTGTAGACTCTTTCAAACTCTCTTTTATCTTTTATGGAGACAAAATCTTTTAAACTGCTAATCTTTTTCTACCTTTTGCTCTTCTTGCGTTAATTACTTTACGACCATTTTTAGTTTTCATTCTAGCTCTAAAGCCGTGAGTCCTTTTCCTTGGTGTATTGTGTGGTTGATAAGTTCTTTTCATTTTGCAATCCTTCTTAGCTAAATAGATATTTTTAAAGTTTGGAGGCGATAATAGCCAAAAAGAGCTTAAAAATGTCTAGAATAACAAAACTACATTTTTCTAATTTTCTCTTTTTAAAAGAAATTATGAAAAAAGTTCTGTTGAGAGATATCTTTGAGCAGTATCTGGTAAAATTGTAACAATAGTTTTATCTTTGTATTTTTTTGCTAAAGAGTAAGAGATTGCCAAGTTTGCTCCAGAAGAAATCCCGCATAAAACTCCAGCTCTTTTTCCAGCCTCTTTTGCGAATTTTAATGCTTCTTCAAAAGAGACACTCAAGGTCTCATCTACAAGCTCTAAATCCAAAGTATCTGGAATAAAACCAGCTCCAATTCCTTCAATCTTATGAATTCCTTTTTTGCCTTCTGTAATGATGGGAGATTCTTTTGGTTCTATTGCTATTATTTTTATATCTGGGATCTCTTTTTTTAAGACTCTTCCAACCCCTGTGATACTTCCACCAGTACCAACTCCAGCTACAAAAAAATCTATATTTTTATCTGTATCTTTTAGAATTTCTAAAGCAGTAGTTTTTTCATGTGCCAAAGGATTATTAGGATTTGTAAATTGATTTGGAATAAAACTATTTTTAAATTTTTGTTTCAATTCTAAAGCTTTGTTTATTGCTCCATTCATCCCCTCTTTTGCAGGAGTAAGTTCAATTTTTGCCCCAAGAAAAGAGAGAATCTTTCTTCTCTCAAGGCTCATAGATTCTGGCATGGTTAAAATCAATTTTAAATTTTTTATAGCACAAATCATTGCCAGACCAATCCCAGTATTTCCACTGGTTGGCTCAATAATCACTGTTTCTTGATTGATCTCCCCACTTTTTAAAGCTGCTTCAATCATCTCTTTTGCTACTCTATCTTTTATTGAAGAAGCTGGATTTAAATATTCTAATTTTGCTAAAACTCTTGAATTATTACGACTTAAATATTTTAATTCAAGTAATGGAGTATTTCCAATAGCTTCTTCTAAACTTTCAATTAGCAACTATTACTCCTTATCAAACTCTAAAGGTCTGTATTCATTCTTTTCATCATCAAAATATTTAATCTTCCCAGTTTTGATATTATAGTGCCAAGCATGAAGATGTAATTTTCCAGCTTCTACTTTCTCTTTAACTTCTGGATAAGTTAAAAGATTTTCTATTTGCATTAAAGCAGAGAGTTTTTCTGCATATCTTCTTTGCTTTTTAAAAGGCTTATTCCCCATAACTTCTAGAGTTTTTTCTTTGGCTTTTTTTCCAAGATCCAACCATTTAATAATATTTATATTTTTTGGATTAGGAGTGTGCTCTAAAAATAACTCTTTTACTGCTCCACAATCAGAATGTCCACAAACAATAATATCTGTTACTTCTAAATATCCTACTGCATACTCAATTGCTGCTGCTGTACAGTGATAACCTCCATCTGGATTATAAGGTGGAACAAAATTTCCAATATTTCTTACAATAAATAGATCTCCTGGTCCACTACCTGTAATTAAATCTGGAATGACTCTTGAATCACTACAAGTAATAAATAAAACTTTTGGACTTTGTCCTTCTTTGACTAATTTTTTAAATCTTTTTTTATTTTTTTTAAATTCTACTTCTTTGAACTTTTTATACCCTTCTTGAAACTCTTTTAATCTTTTCATAAAAGTCTCCTTTTGTTCTGTTTTATTTAATCTTTTATTTTCCAAGTAATAGTTTCGTTTGCCATAAAAGGTACTACTTCTCCATATTTTGGAGGAACAACAAATTCTTCTTTAATTAAAGTCACCTCCTTTTTGGTTGGATTTATATTTTTGTAAATCTTTTTTGCATTGTTACTGACAAAATCTTGAAGATTTTCCAAGCAATTGTGCTTTTCAAAAAGTTCTGCAAGCATTGGCAAAGCAATAGGAGCAGTAAAAATCCCAGCCGCACATCCACTAGATTCTTTTGCAAATTTTGGATGAGGAGCCGAATCTGAGCCAAACATGACTTTAGGATTTCCACTAAGAGCAACCTCTAAAAGAGCTTCTTTATCTTCATATCTTTTTGCTATTGGCTTACAAAATAGATGAGGTCTTAGGAGTGATCCAGCAACATTATCCAAAGTTATGAGTAGATGGTGAAGAGTAATTGTGGCATAAAGGTTAGGAATTTGTTCTAAGATTTTTACACTCTCTTTTGTAGTAATATGTTCCATAATTATTGTCAATTTTGGAAAAGCATTAGCCAAAGCTTCATAGATTGGGAGAAACTCTTTTTCTCTATCCATAACAAATCCATTACTTTCTCCATGAATACAAAGAGGAATTTCAAGTTCACTCATAGCTTCAAGTGTTGGACGAAGCTTTTCTATCTCAAAACCTTCAACTCCACCTTCACTATTGGTTGTAATTCCTGCTGGATAGAGTTTTATTGCTGTAAGATCTTCTTTTATATCTTTTAAAAAATCATAATCATAACTATCTTTAAAAAAAAGTGTCATAAAAGGAGTGAAATTTTCATTTCCAATTGTATCTAAAATTCTTTCCTTGTAAGAAGTAAGCATTTTCTTTGTAGTAACTGGAGGCACCAAATTTGGCATAATAATAGCTCCAGCAAAACTCTTTGCACTAAGTGGAGCTACCACTTTTAACATTTCTTGATCTCTTAGATGTAAATGCATATCTAAAGGATCATTTAATTTTAAGCTCTGTGGCATTGAAATCCTTTATTACAAAAAATCTTTTATCATCTTTTGGAACTATCCAATATTTTACTATGAATTTTTCAGATTTAAACTCAACTATATCAGAAAAAGTATCACTTTTTTTTAAGTGTAACTTATGGTTAACAAAAATTTTAGGCGCTTTGTATCTAATAATTGGATAATCGATACCTCCACTAAAGAGTTGATTACACCTTAAAATCCTCAAAACAGAACTAAAAAAAGCTTTAAAAGTAGAATTTGTCTCAAATTGCCAAATAGCATACTCTGAACATGTAGGATAATACCTACAACTTTTTGGAAGCATTTTTGATATATACTGGTAAGCTTTGATTGGAAGAATAAAAAGCTTATTTTTCACTTTATAATCCTTTTTAGTTTTTTAATTGCTCTTAAGATAAGAGTTTTTTTTGATATTATTATAAGCAAAGTAGCAAAAAAATAGAGAAAGAGAGAAGATGCAAGAGTTTATAAAAAGACTCAAAAATATAACTGTACTCTATTGCGAAGATGAAGAAAATTTGAGAAATATAACATCAAATATTTTAAACAAATTTATAAAAAAACTTTACAGTGCAAATGATGGAATAGAAGGGCTAGAAATTTATAATAAGTATGCTGATGAAATTGATATAATAATTACAGATATAAGCATGCCAAATATGGGCGGCTTAGAAATGGCAAAAGAGATAAAAAAAATCAATCCAAATATCCCTGTAATTGTAACAACAGCTTTTTCTAGTAGCGATTATCTTTTAGAGGCAATCGATATAAATGTAGATAAATATGTTTTAAAACCAATAGATATAAAAAAATTAATTGAAGCCATAAATCAATCTCTTCTTTATCATGAATTAAGATACCTTTATAAAGATCCTCTTACCAAACTTCCTACAAGAAATGCTCTAATAAGAGATATGCAAGAAAAAGAGGAATCTTTAATTGCACTTTTAGATATTGATAAATTTACAGAGGTAAATTATCTTTATGGAGAGGAAAGCGCAAATAAAATATTAATCAAATATACAGAAAAATTAAAAGAATTTTTTGGAGATATCGCTTCAATTTATAGAGAAGGAGCTGATAGTTTTGTACTCCTTATAAATGATTCAGAGATGAATATTGAAAAGTTAAAAAGTAAATTAGAAGAATTTATAGATTTTATGGAAGATGATGGAGTAATTGTAGATGGTATTTCAATTTATCTTTTAACGATTGCAACTATTGCAAAATCAAAAGAAGATGCCTTAAAATATGCTCAAAAAGCAATGATTGAACTTAAAAGAGATTTTACAAAACTAAAAATTTATCAATATAAAAATAATCATGAAAATAGTTATGAAGAAAATATTAAATGGATTAAAGAGTTAAAAAATGCTTTTGAGAGTAAAAAATTTAAACCATACTACCAACCAATTGTAGATACAAAAACTCAAAAAATAGCAAAATTTGAAGCACTTTTGAGATATAAAAGTGAAGATGGAAAAGAAATTACTCCTGCTGAATTTTTGGATATTGCAAAAAAAGCAAGGATTTATTCAATAATTATAAAAATTGTATTAAAAGATGCGATAGAAGTAATTAAAAAAAGGAAAATAAAAGTATCTATAAATATCTCCTATGAAGATATTAGAAATAAAGATACGCTAAAATTTATCTATGAAACTTTAAAAAATAATTCTCAAGAAGCACAACTTATAGATTTTGAAATTTTGGAGAGTGAAATAATTGATGATTATGAAAGTGTTAGAGATTTTATTGCAAATATTAAAGAATTTGGATGTCAAATTGGAGTAGATGATTTTGGAAGTGGATATTCAAATTTTAGTATTTTGGAAAAGTTAAATATTGATTTTATCAAAATTGATGGTTCTTTAATAAAAGATATTGTTTCAAGACAAAGACAAAAATTAATTGTTGAGAGCATAAATGATTTTGCACATAAATTAGGAATTTATACAGTAGCAGAGATGGTTAGTAATAAGGAGGCTTTTGAGATTGTAAAAGAAGTTGGAATTGATTATATTCAAGGATGGTATTTTTCAAAAGCAATAGATGAAAGTGAGTTAGACAAATATGTATAAAAGGAAAGTCTCTTTTAGAGAAGATTTAAGAAATAAATTTATCCTTTTTGCAATTGTACCTATCTTTTTACTTGGAATTTTTGGATCTTTTTTAGTCTATAATGCAGAAGAAAAAACAATTATTGACAATCACAATAAACTTTTAGTTTCAGTTAGCAATAGAATAGAAAATTTTCACTCAAAACTTATCTTTTTAACAAACGCTATAAAAAAAGAGTTAAACTCTTCAATAACAACAGATGAAGATATTGTAGAAGATACTTTAGCTTATGATGAAGATGTCTATTCTGTGTATGAAGTAAATCTTACAAAAAATGAAGTAATAAATGTCTTCAAAGATTCCCATGAAGAAAAGATTTTGCTTGATAAAAATATCAAAAAATTGATTAAAAAGGCTAAATTTCATAATGGAGATTATTTAAGTGATGCTTACTATTTGGATAATTTAGGAAAGGTAGTAATATCATATACTCTAAAAGCCAAAGATGACATTTATTATATTTTTAACATCTCTTTAGATAGAGTTTTTAGATTTATTAGTTCTTTAGCAAAGGATAATAAACAATCAATTTCAATAATAAATAAAAAAGGACAATAT
>Ga0256843_1001305_pt1 | contig 19819 bp, 19 predicted proteins | sample AlvinellametaG_FD_191572 | JGI IMG/M metagenome (GOLD analysis project Ga0256843, IMG submission 191572) | Pompeii worm associated microbial communities from hydrothermal vent at the East Pacific Rise, Pacific Ocean - Alvinella | ecosystem: Host-associated > Annelida > Integument > Unclassified ... | reverse complement strand
GCACCAGGTAGAGCAATTGCTATTATGGTAGAAGCCATTTTAAATGATGAGGATAGAGTTGTAGCTAGTAGTGTGGTATTGGAAGGGGAGTATGGATATAGTGGAGTCTCTATTGGTGTGCCTATTATGTTGGGGTATAATGGAGTAAAAACCATATTTGAGATGCCACTAGAAGAGGATATTGAAGCAGAGTTTGATTTGGCAGTAAAATCTATAAAAGAGAATATTAAAATATTAGAAAAAGAGAACTTTTTTGATTAGAGAGAAGATATGGCAAAGATAAATCAGATGGGCTCAGAGGTGGTAGAGGGTTTTGCTTGTAAACCAAAGAGACTTGACCCTAATAAGCCAATTATGCACTATAAGACACACCTTTTTGTGTGTCAAGGAGATAGATGTAAAAGAGCTTATAGAGAGGATGATATTGCTAAATATTTAAGAGAGATTATAAAAGAGCTAAAACTAGATAGAGGAGAAAAAAGAATAAAAATCTCTCGTAGTGGCTGTTTTGGGGCTTGTAGATTTAGAGCAGTTATTAATATATATGAAAATAGCAGAGCAAATGGATTTTTACCAAATGATAATTTGTGGATAAAAAGAGGTCACCAATTTAGTAGAGAAAAGTGGATAGAGATTTTTAAGAGTTTAGCTTCAAATAGAAAACTAGAGGATATTTTGGGGGAAGAGGAGTTTATTCCTATGAGGGTTTATAGTTAAAATAGTCTTAAAATAGTCTATATAGAGGATTAAAGGTTTTAGCTATAGTCTCATGAACTCTAAATAGGAGTTTATTATCTATCTCTCCTAACTTTTTTATAAATCTCTTATCTGCAAAGTTTTTAACCTGAAAGCAATCAATAGCTGAAAGTTTAGATAATCCGTTAAACCCACTGTTTTTAATCTGCACCATCCAAGGGTAGTGAATATATTGACTTTTCCAATCTGTTATAGGAACTATAGTTTTTAATGGTAATCTTCCTATCTCGCTATGACTTACCACAAGAGCTAGTCTTTTTTTTGAGATTTCACTTCCAACTTTTGGAAAAAATTTAACTATCCAAATTTCGCCTTGTTCAATATTCATATATATCTCCACTATCACTACTTAACTCTTTATATAACTTTTTATATTCACTATCTCTAAGAGCTAAAGATACTCCTTTTCTCCATCTCTCCAACTCTTTTTGTTCTATATAATTTGCAATTGCTTCATTATATATAGTAGATAGAGAGACATTTAACTCCTCTTTTAGTTTTAAAACCTTTTTCTTTAACTCTATTGGCATATTAAAAGTTACCTTTTCATAATTACTACCATATATATTAGCCATATTTTTATCCTTATAGGTTTTCCATAATTATAACTAAAAATAGTTTTTTAAAGCTAATAAGGCTATACTTCCATAAATTTATGGTAAAGAGATTATGAACAAACCTCTAAAAAAAGGCTACACCACAGGAGTTCACGCCTCTTTTGCTTTCTGGTCTGCACTTAGTATATTCTTAGCCTCAAATAAAACCACTACTTCAAAAACCAAAAAAATGGATAATGATGATTTAGATATAACTAAAGGTGCAGAGATAGTAGTGACTATCTCTAATTCAAAAAGAGATTTAAAATTAAATCCTATACCTCACGAACCCTATACTCTTGGAAATTTAAAACTATTTGCAGGAGAGGGAGTTGGAGTTGTAACAAAAAAAGGACTAAAGCCTCCAAAAGGATACCCAGCAATTAACCCTACTCCACTAGAGACTATTGAAAAAATATATAAAAAGTTTGGAAAAAATAGAGAGATATTTGTATCGATTGGAGTGACTAACGGAGAGAAAATAGCAAAAGAGACTGCCAATTTAAAGGTTGGAGTGGTTGGGGGAATTTCGATATTAGGCACAACAGGATTTGTAAAGCCAATATCAGCTACTGCTTATTTAGACTCAATTAAAACTGAAATAGAGTTTGCATATAAAAATGGTTTTAGAGAGGTTATATTTACTCTGGGAAATAGTTCATTTGAGTTTGCTAAAAAAAACTATAAAATAGAACAGATTATTGAGATTGGAAACTTTATTTATGACTCCTTTAAAATAGCAAAAGAGGTTGGATTTAAAAGTATTATCTTAATTTTGGGTATAGGAAAGGCTGTAAAGGTAGCACAAGGGTTTAAAAATACCCATAATAGATTTGGTTCAATAGACTTTATAGCACTAAAGAGAGATATAAAAGAGCATTTAGATATAAAAATAGTAGAAGAGACAAAAACAGTAAAACATATAGTCTCAATATTAAAAGAGTATAATAGAGAAGAAGAGTTTTATAGCTTAATAGAAGATATGGTAAAAGAGAGACTCAAAGAGTGGTTTAAGAGAGTAAATATAGATATAAAACTCATGAAATAGCCTATTTAATATAAATTTCTGCTCTTTTAATAAAAATCAATAAATATTATTTATATAAATATGCAAATAAACTAAAAAAAATCTTCTTTAATCGATATAGTTTCAACTATCAATATAAAAGATAATAAAAGATAAAAATGACTTCCTTTTATTTAAGTTTATATGATACTATATTAAATATTTATTAATGGAGCAATTTAAAGTGAAAAATAAATTTTTATTTCTATCTATTCTAATTTTAACCTTAAATGCTTCTGTTGAAAATGAGATTGGAATAAGTGTTGGAAGTGTTTCAATAAAAAATAAAAATGATATAAGATTTAAAAACTTCAATAGCTCTATTAAATATCAACTAAATAACTATCTATACACACCCAGATTTGACCTAGAATATACTAAAGTTTCAGATTTTGAAAATAAAAAAGTAAAAGGTCTATTTAGATTCTCAATGAACTGGATATACCCATTTGAAATAAATACGCTTATATCTCCATACGCAATAGGTGGAGTTGGATATGAACATGTAATAGGCTCTATTAAAAATCTATTTGATAGCCACCCATTTATACAAGGTGGTGTTGGATTGGAATATAAAACCTTAAATAGATATAAATTTCAATTAGAAGGTAAAATATTACAAATAATAGGTAATAAAAATCAAAACAATGAAATTATTATGAATATTGGAATGAATATACCAATAGATAAACTAAACCAATATAAAAAACCTAAAAAGATAAAAGAGCCTCTTAGAAGAATACCAAGACCAACTCCAACACCAAGAGTTATTAAAGAGGTAATTGTAAGAAATATTCCAGTGCCAATCCCTATAAAAGAGCCTCCAACACCTCCACCAGCTCCAGAAAATAGATGTCCAAAAAAGATAAATGCTCCAGATATGGATAGAGATGGTATAGAAGATAGATTTGATCAATGTCCAAATACACCTTGTGGCTACATTGTAGATAAGTTTGGGTGTCCTATAAAAGTAACACTTAGAATAAACTTTGATATAGACTCTGCAGAAATAAATAGAGATTCTATATATAAAATTAAGAAATTTGCTAAATATCTATTAGCAAATAGAGGTAGTATAGTAACAATTGAGGGGCATACTGATAGTGTGGGAAGCTTTGAACACAATATGCAACTATCTAAAAGAAGAGCTAAAGCTGTAGCACAAAAATTAATAGAGTTTGGAGTTAGTCCAAGTAGAATTAGAGCAATAGGAAGAGGAGAGAGTATGCCAATTGCACCAAATGATACAGATTATGGTAAAAGTTTAAATAGAAGAATAGAGGCAATTATTAGCTATCCAAACAGAAGGAGTTTTTAGTGAAGAGGATATTAACTTTAGCAATATTTACTATCTTATTTATGGGGTGTATAGACGATAGAGCAGGAATTAGAGATAGCGATGGTGATGGATTAAGCGATTCAATAGAAAAAGAGATAGGCTCAAATCCCAATAATGCAGATAGCGATGGTGATGGAATTTTAGATGGAAAAGAGGGAAAAGTAGATAGTGATGGTGATGGAATTTTAGATATATTAGAGTCTATAATATTAGATAGTGATGCTGATGGAGTAGTTGATCAATTAGATAATAACAATAGCAATCCTACAAATGATAGTGATGGTGATGGGGTATCAAATCAATATGAGATAATAGCACACACAAATCCATTAGATTCAAATGATACTCCCAATCTTAGTATTGATAGTGATGGTGATGGATTAGCTGATGCAATAGATCCAAATAACTCTAGTATAGATAGTGATGGTGATAATATTTTAGATGGTATAGATAGTGACGTAAATGGAGATGGTATTTTAGATAATGGAATAGATAGTGATGGTGATGGAGTTGCTGATATTGCAGATAGTGATATTGATGGAGATGGTATTTTAGATAATGGTGTAGATAGTGATGGTGATGGAATCAATGATAAACATGATTTAGATGATGATAATGATGGACTATTAGATAGTATAGATCCAAATAGAAATAATTACGATAGCAATGGAAATGGAATATTTGATGGAGTTGATTCAGATACACTAAGTAGGTTAGATGGAAATAAAACTATAAAAGATAGTGATGGTGATGGAATTATAGATAGAGCAGATGTTGATATTAATGGTGATGGAATTGCAGATAATGGAATAGATAGTGATGGTGATGGTATAAATAATGAGTATGATATTATAGACAATACAAAAGATAGAGACCATGATGGACTGGCAAATATTATTGACCCAAATGATGATAACTTTGATAGTGATGGTGATGGAATTTTAGACGGAGCAGATGTTGATGTTAATGGTGATGGGATAGCTGATAATGGAATAGATAGTGATGGTGATGGAATTAATGATTTAAATGATGTAGATACTGGAGGAAATGATAGCGATGGTGATGGAGTAAAAGACTCAAAAGACCCAGTAGATAATACTAAAGATAGTGACAATGATGGACTTCCTAATGATTTAGATCCAAATAATAATAATTTTGATAGCGATGGTGATGGAATTTTAGATGGTGCTGATGTTGATATAGATGGTGATGATATATATGATAATGGAATAGATAGTGATGGTGATGGAATTAATGATTTAAATGATGTAGATACTGGAGGAAGTGATAGCGATGGTGATGGAGTAAAAGACTCAAAAGACCCAGTAGATAATACTAAAGATAGTGATAATGATGGACTTCCAAATGCTTTAGATCCAGATGATACTAAAAAAGATATAGATGGCGATGGAATTGTTGATGGTATAGATAGTGATATTAATGGAGATGGAGTATTAGATAATGGAACCGATCACGATGGTGATGGAGTAAATGATTTAAATGATATAGATGATGACAATGACGGATTAGAGGATAATAGAGATATAAATAGTAAAAATAGTGATAGTGATGGTGATGGAATTTTAGATGGTGCTGATGTTGATGTTAATGGTGATGGAAAAAATGATAATGGAATAGATAGTGATGGTGATGGAATCAATGATAAGAGTGATATAGATACTGGAGGAAATGACAGCGATGGTGATGGAGTAAAAGACTCAAAAGACCCAGTAGATAACACTAAAGATAGCGATAATGATAAACTCCCAAATGATCTTGACCCAAATGATAGTAATTTTGATAGTGATGGAGATGGTATTTTAGATGGTGCTGATGTTGATGTCAATGGTGATGGAAAAGATGATAATGGAATAGATAGCGATGGTGATGGTATAAATAATCTAAGTGATGCAGACATTGATGGTGATGGAGTAATTGATAATGGAAAAGATAGTGATGGAGATGGAATAAAAGATCTATATGATCCAATAGATAATAGGGTAGATAGTGATAATGACGGATTACCAGACTCAATTGATCCAAACAGTCACAATCCAGATAGTGATGGTGATGGCATTATTGATGGAGCTGATGTTGACGTAAATGGAGATGGAGTTGCTGATAATGGAACCGATAGCGATGGTGATGGAATTAATGATAAGAGTGATGTAGATAGTGATGGTGATGGGCTAATTGATATATATGATATTGATCCAAAAAACTTTGATAGCGATGGTGATGGAATTTTAGATAGTGTAGATAGTGATGCTAATGGAGATGGAAAAATAGATAATGGCAAAGTAGATAGTGATAATGATGGAATTATTGATGAAGCTGATATTGATAGAAACGGAGATGGGAAAATTGATAACGGAATAGATAGTGATGGCGATGGAATAAATGATAGATATGATAATATTGATAATAGAGTAGATAGTGATTTAGATGGACTGCCAGATGGACTAGACCCAGATAATACAAAACAAGATATAGATGGTGATGGAATTGTTGATGGTGTAGATAGTGATATCAATGGTGATGGAATCTTAGATAATGGAACCGATAGTGATGGTGATGGAATTAATGATATTTCAGATAGCACAAATAATCCAACCAAAGTTGATAGTGATAATGATGGAATAATTGATGAGTATGATATAGATGATGATAATGACAATCTAAGTGATAAATATGAACTCTTAATTGGAACAGATCCGCTCTCAAGAGATAGTGATAACGATGGTAAACTAGATAGTAGCGAAAATCTAACAGATAGCGATAAAGACGGAATAATAGATGCCCTAGACTCATCTATAAAAGATAGTGATGGTGATGGGGTAGTAGATGAATTAGACAATAAAAATAGTGATCCAACAAATGATAGTGATGGTGATGGTCAAGCAAATATAAAAGAGATGGAGTGTTCTAGTGGAGATCCACTAAATAGAGATGTTAAATGTCCTTGGCTAACGGATACACCTAAGAGTCAAGCACTACAAAAAGCTGGATTTGTATATGTGCCTGGTGGATTTGATGTTGATGGAGATGGAAAAGATGAAGATGGATTTTGGACATCAGCATATCAAGCAAGAGAGATTGGAGATATACAAAAAAGTGAGATAATAGATATGGTTGGAAACTATCTAGAGTTTATTAGAAAAAATTTTACTCTAGTAAATGGAACAAATAGTGATATTAAAGGATATACTACCTCAAAACTAAGCGATACATTAAAAGGGAAAAAGCTATCTTTTGATAAAAATATATCTAGCCTTACAAAGAGAGTATCTAATATGCCACCATACCTAATGGTAGCTAGTCTATATAAATACTACATAAAAGATGAAAATGGCACCATATTAGATTTAAATTTCACACTTCCAAATCAAAAAGAGTATGTTCAAATTAAAAAACTTCTAGATGCAGATAGAGCAAATGGGGGAGATGGGACACATCTTAGAAATGGACTATTAGGAGTAGATATAAATATTCCCAAAAATACTTATAGTGCTAGAATATATGAATTTGGAATCAACTATAAAGAGTATTTAAGAGAACTTATGTGGCTTATAGATAATGATTTAAATGTAAAATTCTCACTAGAAGATATAAAACCTTGGTGGGAAGTCTATATTGATGATATTAAATATAACCATCAAGATGATAGATTTGGTGCAAATAGCATTATGGACGTTGGATTTGGTGCAGGGCTTACAAAAGATCACTATGCTGTAATATCTAGAGGGGGTGTAAATTTAGACCTCCTACAAGGAACAACAGGAATTGATTCAGATAGTAAAAATAGCACAAATGGAACAGGTTTTAGAGCAGTAATAGCAAAATAAAGATAATCTCCTATCTAATTAAAGATAGCAGATATATATTTATATACCACAAAATAGCTCCAAATAACACCAAAAAAAGAATAAAATATAGACTATAGATAGACTTTAAAATATTTAAAAATCTATCTAATCCAACCTCTCTGATTGTAAGTATAAATAGAGTCCATCCTCCAATACTCCCAGCCAAAGCCAACCCCATAGCCCCTAAAGGTTTCATTAGAATAAAGGAAAATATTATATTTACAACCAAAGCAATAGTCGCAATTTTTGCGGCCTTTAAATGGCGATTTGAAGCATATAAAAACATAGAAAATAGCTTAGCAAAACCATAGGGCATAAGCCCTATCATATACATACTAAGCACTCTTACAGTCTCTTGAGTCTCCGATATTGTAAACTCTCCTCTCTCAAATAGAAGCCACACAATTGGCTCAGCCAAAATTATGCCTCCAAGCACAGAAGCTCCAAGTAAAAAAGCTAAAAACCAAAATGCTTTGGTTAAATTTTCATAAGCTCCTTTTATATCATCTCTATTTAGTGCTTTTGAGATTGATGGAAATAGTGCAGTAGCTGTAGCAATTGCAATAATTGCAAGCGGTAACTGAAATACTCTATTTGCATAAAATAGATATGAAATTGAACCAGTCACTAAAAATGATGCTAAAAAAGTATCTAAAAAAGATGATATCTGAGGTGCAGAATTTCCCCAAACAGAGGGTAAAAATAATTTTATAAACCTCTTCTCCTCCTCTTTTATATCTCTTTTTTTTCTATATTTCCAACCTCCAATTAAGAGTTTGTGAAGTTTAAATTTTTTTATTGCAATAATATGTGCTATAACTTGTAAAACTCCCCCAATCAAAACAGCAAAGCTCAAAGCATATACAATGCTCTTTGGCTTAGAGTGAAAAAATATTAACATTGCAGATATCATAGAGATATTTAAAAGTGCAGTTGACATTGCAGTAGTTGCAAAATGCTCTTTATATTGGAGTAGAGTAGCTAAAAATGTAACAATAAATATAAGATCCAAATACCAAAAATTTATTGCAGTAAATGGAGCAGTTTGTGCTATTTTATCACTACTCCACCCCCAAGCCAATAACTTAGTTACAGCCTCTGGAAATATAGTAACTATCAAAGATACACTAAATATAAAAAACATAAAACGCAAAAATATAGCAGTAGCAAATACACCTTTATGTTTTGATGCTACAAATGATGGCATAAAGGCTTGAGTAAATGCACCCTCCGCAAAAATTCTTCTAAATAGGTTTGGAAACTTAAAAGCTATAAAAAACATATCTGTATATATTGATGCCCCAAGAGCTGATGCCATAATGACATCTCTAATCAAACCAGTAATCCTAGATAGGAGTATTCCAAAACTATTTGTAAATATAGATTTTAATTTCATATATACTCATTTATATTTTTAGTTAAAATTTTACCAAAAAATCGCCATAAAGCCCCTATCTTTAGATATAAGGATATAAGACGAAAGTTTAATTGTATTAAAATATAAGCTATTATATAATACAAATATAAATCAGAAAATAATATTGTATATTCTTGTAAATATATGGTTTGATGTCCCAAATATAGAAAAAAGGTATTAGTTGGAGAAGTTGAAAAAAGATTAAAAGAGATAATACAAGAAATAGCTAATGAACTAAAGATAGAAATAATAGAAATGGAAACAGATAAAGACCATATCTATATACTTTATGGAAAAAATATTTAAAAAGAGTTAGATAATGATTAGAACTTATAAATATAAACTCTATCATACAAAAAGATTAAGGAAAATAGATGAAATTATTAATATAGCAGGAACTATCTATAATCATTGTATAGCTTTACATAAAAGATACTACAGACTTTTTGGAAAAACTTTAAAAAAATTTCAACTTCAAAAACATCTAACTAAACTTAAAAAATATGAATATTGGAAAAAAGTTCCATCTCAAGCAATATAAGAGATAACTGATAGAATAGATAAAGCTTATAATTATGTAGCTATTGAAGATTTAAATATAAAAGCAATGCAAAAAATATGGAGTAAAAAAATATCAGATTTAGCTTTTATTGTAAAACAACACATAATAGAGATATTAATGCAAGTATAGATATTTGTAGAGTTGAGGCATCAACTCTTAGCATAGATAATCTAAGTCTGACTATCGTCTAGCAACCATCACTTTAAAGCCAAAATCCCCAGCCCTTAAGCGTGTGGCGTATTCAAAATAGATAAAAAATATATCTGCTATAATTGGTTTATTTTTTGGAGAGTTATTAATGATAGTAGGATTAGAAGGGAAAATAGAAAAAAAAGAGCCAACTAGCCTATACTTAAATGTAAATGGAGTTATATATGAGGTATTTATATCTTTAAATTGCTCCAATAAAATTGAAAATGATAATATTAAACTTCTAATTACACAAATAATTAGAGAAGATAGCAATAGCCTATATGGCTTTTTAGATAGAAAAGAGAAAGAAGTATTTGATAGACTAATTAAAATAAGTGGAATTGGTGCAAAAGTAGCCATGGCAATCTGTTCTACCTATACACCTGAAAAATTTGCAAAAATTATTGCTACAAAAGATGTAGATATGTTAAAAAAAGTAGTAGGTGTTGGTGCAAAATCTGCCAATAGAATTTTGGTCGAACTATCTGGTTTTATAATTGACACAAATCAAGAGGATACAAAAGATAAAACAGATGCAACCTTAGCACTTGAGAGCCTAGGATTTAAAAAAGAGCAGATAAAAAAGGCTCTCTTAGGACTAGAAGGGGATACTCCAACTCTAGTAAAGGGAGCATTAAAGAGGCTCCAAAAGCTCTAATATCTCCTTTGGAAGAATATCGGGATATAGTTTCCTATACTCACTATTATCTCCTAAAAACTTCCAACTAGTGCTGTTTTCATCTTTTATTGCCAAAAGCTTTTCTCTCTTTTTTATCATGACTGTTCTAGTATCTCTATCTACTAAAATATTTTTACGACCATACTTTTTTTCTAAAACTCTCTGTAAAACCTTCATACTAATCTTATCTTTATACAAATTTGGATTTACAAAAGCTAGTTTAATAGCATATACATACTCCAAATTTGCAAACTTTCCAGAACCATAATCTATAATATCACCAATATTTGTAATATTTGCATCAAAGCTCTCAATTGCAATTTCTGGAGAGTCTAGTAGAGTATTAATAAATCTAATAAACATATTTTTATTTATTGGAATAAATAACCTAGGATATGTCATCTCAACAATTCCATTTGTATTTAGAGTTCTTAAATATTCTAAATATAAATCAAAATCACTTCTTAATTCTAAACGCTCTTGATTATCTACTACTAAATCTCTTCTCTTTGGAATAGTCTCATTTTTCTCCCTTGTTATATTATTTTCCTTTTTTAAAGTTACATTATTCTCCTTTTTAGGACTATTTTTATTATCAAAGCAACCATAAAATACAAGAATCAAAAAAATAAACCACACTCTTAACATCTCTTATCTCCTCTTAAATATATAAGCAGAGCCTTAGTCATATTTGGAGAGCTTAGAGGCTGACGCATAAGATTGTAGGAGTTAACTTCAAAAGTTCTAAAGACTATATTGCTGTAGTTCTCTTCTACAAACTCCCCAATAGACTCCATAAGCTCTAATAGCACTGAAATAGATGATGGATAGTCTATATCATATATATCTTCATACACCTCAATATAATCTGAAAATCGCCATCTCCCTTTTTTATAAAACCTCTCTATTGCAAGATTTAATATATTTTGAGCAAAGATTAAATAGTCTCTATTATCACTAAATCTATATGCACTCAACAAAGCAGACCCCAAATAGGCATAATCCTCCAAAAAACCATCTACATTTGATGTATGAAATAGTTTTCTATTTTTATATCTACTATCTAATAGAGTATCTAAAATCTGAATAGCCCTATTTTTATATCTACTATCTAATATAGAGCCATAAAGTAATCCATCAGCTACTATAGCATCAAGAGACGTTATATCTTCCAATTTTAAATTATCCAATAAAAGCTCTCCAACCTCTCTATATATAGATTCTTTTGATATTAAATAGGCTCTAATATAGAGTTTTGCTAATAGTGCGTTTTGATAATTTAGAGTCTGACTTGTAGCATAATTCCACTCTCTTGTAGCATATCTATAAAATATACCACTATCTCTATTAAAAACTTTAGAGTTTGCCATTTCTCTTAGAGTAAATAGAGCTAACTTTTCAATATTACTATCTCCTAAACAAAACATCAAATCTAAAACAGAACTATTTAAAAATTTAATCTCTTCTCCAAACCCTCCATATTCTCTATCAAATAATTTATCTATATGCACTATTAACGTTCTAGTTAAAATATCTAAATCAAACTTCGTAGCTTGAATTTTAGAGTCTAACCTATTTAAATGAGAAAGAATCTCTCTACCATTTTTAACCAAAATATCCTTCTCATTTTTGTATCTATCAACAACACTATTTAATAATTCTCTAAAACCTAAAATATTACCTCTAGTCTCTAATGGAAGATATCCAAAAGCATAAAATGGTTCAAATTCACTAGTAGCAAATATGCACAAAGGTTCATTTGACTCTTTTCTATTTATAAGCTTATAAACCTCTTTATAATACTTAAATAGATCAACTCTTATATATCTATCTATTTTTATAGAAATAAACTCCCTATTTAATATATTAGCTATATCTTTATTACTAAAAATTTCATCTTGCATTCTTTCAGATAACTTTGAATTTTTAGAATATATAAAAATAAAAATTGCCCTATTCTCCTCTTTTGCTCTATCTATGATAGAGGGTTCAAAATCTCTCCACTCTATTAAATCTTCCATTAATTTATATCCTTTATATACTTTTTTCCGAAATACAATAATTATATATATTTTTTAATTGTATATTAACGGAATTTTTAAATTTTATTCGATATAGTGTTAATAAAATTTTTACGTATATATACACTATCGATTTATAAAAAGGGATTAAACAGAATGAAAATCTTAAAACTGTTACTACTTATAACGTTTTTCTTAAATGCTGGATTTGATTCAGCCAAAAATAAAAAATCTCAATTTCTATCACCAGAAGAGGCCTTTAAGGTATCAGCAGAAGTAAATGGTGACGTAATTGAGACTAAAATTATATTAGGAGACAAAATTCACATTAGTGACTCCTCTTTAAAGTATAAAATTATAAAACCCAAGCAATTTGAATTAAATGTTAAAAGACCCAAAGGGCATATTATAAATGGAGAACTATCTTACACAAAAGAGGTAGCAGTTGATATTCCAATATCTCAAATTACATCTCATGATATAAATGGAAGCTTTACTTTAAAAATTGAACTAGAGGGGTGCTCTGATGGAGGAATTTGCTACAATCCAGTAGAAAAAGAGTTTAACCTAAAAGTTCCAGAACCAAGTTTCTTTACAAAATTAAAATCTCTACTTGATGAGTCAAACTCCGCAAATATTGTAGATGTTCTAATCCATGAGAGTTCAATATTTATAATACTGCTATTTTTTATATTTGGAGTTCTACTATCCCTTACTCCATGTATATTTCCTATGATTCCTATACTCTCTTCTATAATAGTTTCTCAAGCTGGAAAAGAGCGTCCAACTCCTCTAAAGGGATTTATTACATCTTTAATCTATGTGTTATCGATGGCAATAACATATACTCTAGTTGGAGTAATATCTGGACTAATTGGAGCAGATATCCAATCTGCAATGCAGAGCCCTTATATGTTCTTTACTTTTGCAGTTATCTTTTTTGCACTAGCCCTTTCCCTATTTGGATACTATGAAATTCAACTACCTGCATCTTGGCAATCTAAAATAAACGCAATTAGTGATAATGCACAAGGAAAAGGAATTATTAGCACCGCGATTATGGGATTTCTCTCTGCATTTGTAATTGGACCTTGTGTTGCACCTCCTCTAGCAGGTGCTGTGCTTTTTATATCAAAAACTGGTGACGCACTACTTGGAGGGACTGCACTATTTGCAATGAGTATTGGAATGGGACTTCCACTAATGTTAATTGGAATTGGAGCTGGTAAATTTATGCCAAAGCCAGGGGGCTGGATGAGTTCTGTATCTAAGACATTTGGAATAATTATGTTGGGAGTCTCAATCTTTATGATTGGAAAAATTGTCCCAGCATGGCTTGAGACACTACTTTGGTCTCTCCTATTTATTGGAACTGCTCTTTATATGGGAGTATTTGATAGCAATAGATACAAAGGTGCATTTAGACTATTTCAAATTCTAGCCTTTATATTCCTACTATATGGTTCTTCTCTCTTTATTGGATTGCTTAGTGGAAACTACTCTATGCTTAGACCATTTGAAAAGTTTACACAACCAAAGGTAGTAGCTCAAAATACTCTAACTACTCAAACTACACCTCATAAAAAAACAATAAAAGAGACTTCTGCACTTGGCTACTCAATAGAGAGACTACTAAAAGAGGTAAAAGAGAGTAAAAAACCAGTAATTGTAGATATCAATAAACAGAGTTGTCCAAGTTGTAGAGAGCTTGAAAATATTACTTTTGTTGATCCTAAAGTAAAAAAAGAGCTTGAGAGATTTACATTTATAAGTGTAGATATTACAAAAAACACTCCAGAAGATAGAGCAATATTAAAAAAATATGAATTAATGGGAACTCCAAATATTATCTTTTTTGACAAAGATAACAACTTCCTAAGAAAGAAATCTCTAACAGGTTATGTTCCACCAGAAAAATTTTTAAAACATCTACAATCCATAAAATAACATATAATGGTAGCTATAAAAAATGCCAAAATTGTAACCTCTAAAAAAATTTTAGAGGGTTATACACTCTTTTTTAATAAAAAAATTTTACAAATCTCAAAAAAAATTCCACAAAACATAAAAACCATAGATGCAAAGGGACTATATCTTAGTAGTGGATTTATAGATCTACACATCCATGGCTCAAATGGTGCAGATACTATGGATGCTACGCAAAAAGCACTAAATACTATCTCTAAATCCTTACTTAAAAATGGAGTAACATCTTTTTTAGCTACTACTATGACATGTTCTAATGATAGGATAAAAAAAGCTCTAGAGAATGTAAAACAAAATAGACATAGAGTAGATGGAGCAAAGATATTGGGTATCCATTTAGAAGGTCCATTTATAAATCCCAAAAAGAGTGGAGCTCAAAATCCAAAGTATATTCAAAAACCAAATATAGAATCTATTAAAAATTATTTAGATATTATAAAAGTAATTACAATTGCACCAGAGATAGATGAAGCAGAAAGGTTTATAAAATATATAAAAAAGAGCTATCCAGAAATAGTATTTAGCATAGGACACACAAAAGCAAACTACAAAGAGGCTATAGACTCTTTTAAATGGGGAATAACTCATGCTACACATCTATACAATGCAATGGAGAGAACACACCACAGAGAACCATCAGCAATAGAAGCAATATTAAATACAAAAGATATCAGTTGTGAAATAATTGCTGATAATATCCATATAAATCCAATATACTACTCTCTAACATACAAATTAAAAAGAGATAATCTTATATTAATTACAGATGCAATTAGGGCTACATGTTTAAAGAGTGGAGAGTATGAACTTGGTGGACAGAAAATATTTGTAGATAATAAAAAAGCTACCCTAGAAAATGGAGTTTTGGCTGGAAGTATATTAAAATTAAATGAAGCATTAAAAAACTTCTATAATAATGTAGATATAACTATCCCTGAGTTAATAAAACTAGTTACTATAAATCCCGCAAAGGTATTAAATCAAAAACTAGGAAAAATTGCAAAGGGATACCCTGCTGATATTGTGCTATTTGATAAAGATTTCAATATTAAAAGTCTATTTATAGAGGGAGAAAGAAAGCTCTAAACCCTCTTGGTTAATATTTTATACATTATAAAAATAAAAAATATAGTAATTCCTATTGAAAAGTATAGGTGTATCTCTTTTGTAACTACAAATACAACTATTAAAATAGAAAGTAGAGTTGGAATCTCATTATAGGCTCTAAAAAACTGTCCACTCTTCTTGCACTCATCTCTTTTTAATATCAATCTATAATGCTCCATACTAAAAAAATATACAATTAACAAAAAAAGTGCAATAAGTTTTGCAATAAACCAAGTAGTAGTTAGAAGTTTAGGATTTATAAAAATAAGAGCCAATCCACTAGCAACTGTAGCAATTAGAGCAGGAAGTCCAATTACCTTATATATCTTCTCCTCTTGAATCTTTACAACATCTACAAAATCCCTCTTATCTATATTTTCTACATGATAGACAAAAAGTCTTGGCATATAAAATAAAACTGCCATCAAAGATAAAACAGAAATTACATGAAATGCTAATATCTCCAAATAGAACTCTTGCATTAATATTCCTTAATTTTTCATAGTATAATAGCTTTTTTCAACATCAAAATCAATAATTTCTAACTCTCCCTTATATCTTTTGACTCTATAGACTATAATATCTAAAACCTCCCCTACTCTAAATTTTCTAGATAAACCATAAACTTTTATTTTATCGCTTTTATCTTGGATATATATACCATTTTTAAAACCTTGAATAACTTTTACAAATCTCAATCTAACTGGAAATTGCACATCTCTACTCTTTAGAGTAAAAATATCTATATCCAAAATAGAGCAATTTGGAAATTTAAAAGGCTTAGTGGAAAAATAGGCAAATATTGGCAGATGATCAGAATATCCAACTCCTACATGTCTATTATTTTTATATTCCCATCTTAATATATAACCTCTTTTATGAAATAAATAATTTGGTTTAAATCGATTAAAAGAGCCTCTTTTATAGTCTATCCTCTTACCATCTAATAGAGTATAAGGGATTAAAATATTATCTAATCCCTCCTTTTTTCCATAAAAATTATAACTCCATCTCTGATATATTGGAAGCTCATACCATAAATTATAATGGCTATTTATATCTAAATTACATATATGTCTTGATGAGTTCAAAAAAGAGTAGAGCCTTTTTTCATTATAGTTAGAATTAAAATCTCCAATTAATATATACTCCCTACCTCTAAAATATTCTAATTCTCTTTTTAAAACTCTAGCACTAAGTGTAGAACTATTCCCCCCTCTTTTAGAGCTCCAATGATTTACAAATATAAATAGGGGATTCCCATCTACTAAAACCTTAACCTCTAATATGTCTCTTACCCCTCTTTTGGGAACTCTAATCTCCTTTGAACTCTCTATTTTTAATCTTGACAAGAGTGCTACTTGTGTTGAAGAGGTAGCCTTTTTAGTAATTGAAAAATATCTATAAGCACAACCATAATATTTAAGAGATTTTTGTAATAACTTTAGAGCATTAATATTTTCAATCTCTTGAAGAGCTATAATATCAGCATCAATCTCACAAATAACTTCAGATAAATTTTTTAATTTTAACTTTAAGCTCTTACTATTCCAATTGTGAGTATATGGAATATATTGAGGATACTCACCACCATTAAATTCCAAATCAAATAGATTCTCTACATTATAAGAGGCAACCTTTATAGTTGTTGCCTCAGCTAAAATAGAAAATACAAAAAGAGATAAAAATACTCTTTTTATACTATTTAAACATATTTCCAAGCTTATTTAGTGCACCATCAATTCCGCCAAAGTCTTTTAGCAAATCATTTAAAAAATTCTCTCCATCACTTGTAATTTTATCCACAAAATTTGGCACAACTTCAGATAGAGCCTGTTTTGCACTCTCTTCACTAATTCCAAGACTCTTAGCAAATTCACTTATCTTTTCTGTGTTAAAAAGCTCACCAATAGCATCTGCTGAGATTGGTTTATTCTCTCCATCTCCAATCCAAGAACTAATAATCTCTCCAAAATTTGTATCTTGAATCTTAGATACAATACTATCTAAATTAAAACCACCATTTTCTGAACTAAAGAAATCACTTAATGCTTTTGTAATATCTTCTATATCCAAATTAGAAGTAGCCTCATCGCTATTTCCCTTAATTGTCTCTGCACCATTTTTTAATAATTCGTTTAAATCCATCACAAAATCCTTTAAAATAAAATGAATATTAGTATATCCCAAAAAAAATTAATCTACACTGCTTTTTTATAACCTCTTGAGTAGTTATCGTCCTCTTTTCCATAAGAATTCAAAAATGAACTCTTCATCATAGCAAAAAATCTCTCTACCAAACTCTTTGGCTTAATTAAATTAGACATATACTCATTATAATTTGTATGTCTCTCATCTAAAAAACCTTGAAGATATACTAAAGATGCTTTCATTCCATGTTCTCTTTCAATATCTAACATTACAGAGTATAAATTTTCCATCTCCTCTATTGCTCTTTTAGAAGCTGGTCTTCTAAAAGCTATATAACTCTCAATATTTCCACTCAAATCCCTATGGTTTTCAAAATCTGTAGTAACCCAATAATATTTTCCAGATTTTGCTAAATTTTTAACAATTGCTGTAATATTCCCCCCATTCTGAATAGCCCTCCACATTAAATAGAAAATTGCTTTTGGCATATCTGGGTGTCTTATTATACTATGAGGCATTCCTATAACCTCATTTGGTTCATACCCTGTAACTTCACAAAAATAATCATTTACATATAATATATTTCCCCTTTTATCCGTTTTACTAACTATGATTTTTTTAGGATTTAATTTTATCTCCTCATCTATTGGTAACGGTCTATATACTTTCATAACTCTACCCTTTAATTTTTACATTAAAGATAAGTATAACAATAGATTTGGCATCAAAAATGAAAAAATAAAAACTAAAAAATATTAAAAAGCTCTCTTTAATATTTAACAGAAGTTTTTATGGCAAATAGATACTATTTTTGTTATTTTTTTATTATTTTTTAATATTTATAAGCTAAAAATAATTTTTTATATTATAAAATACTCTTAAGAAAACAGAAAGGAACAAAAAATGAAATTTTTAATTATGATATTTTTAATATTTTCACTAAATTTAGAGGCAAAAACAACAAATCTATATAATCATGCAAAAGAGACAAGAGCTATAGAGAGAATGCTCTTTTATGCAAATAGAGGAAATATTCAGGCTCAATTTGACTTAGCAATGGCTTATGCAAAGGGAGAAGGTGTAAAAAGAGATGAATCAAAAGCTTTTTACTGGTTTCATAAATCTGCAAGAGGGGGGCACACTTTAGCAAAATACTATATGGGAATAAGTTTTTTAGAGGGAAGAGGTGTTAGAAGAGATATCCACCTTGCTAGATATTGGTTTAAACAGGCTATAAATGATGGTCATAAAAAATCTGTATTCTATCTAGCAATAGTTGAAAAATCTCTCCATAAAAGAAATAGATATATTAAAACAGATTATCTTAGTAGAAGATAACCTTTAATCCACAGATTCTATCTGCTGTTTTGATGGAGTATCTTCAATTATTACTTTCTCTTCAATAACTTTATCTATTAATTTTGATTCAGGAGGCATTTGTGCTTTATCTTTTTTTTCTGCATTTAAACTCTCTTTAGCTTTTTTTATAACCTCTTTTTTTACTTTCTCTTTAACTTTTTTTACAACCTCTTTTTTTGTCTTATCCTCCACTTTTACTTTAGGCCCACTACTAAAACAACCAGAGATTAAAACTGTAGCAAAAGAAATAGTAAAAAGACTTAAATACTTTTTCATAAATTACTCCTTTTTAAAAAATAGGTTCTATTATAATAACATATATCAACTTGTATCAAGAAATAGATAATTGATAGATTAATTATCTATTTAACCATCTTTTAAGCCAAAATAGCACTCCAATTATTAAAATAAATCCAATAAATAGAGATAGAATCTGAATCCATGCTGATATTTTAATATTTTTATTTAATATATTTCTATGGGTTTTATTATCTATCTCTAAGCTTAACATATTTGATATATGAGCCATAGAGGAGATTGCTAAATCTCCATCTGGAATCTCTTGATGACAAGAGAGGCAAACACCTTGTCTATCTAATTTATCTCGTATATCTTTTGGGAGTGGATTTGCTAAACTCCAGTGGTTATCTACTGTTTGGACTTGTGTTCCATTCTCATCTATCATTACAGAGTAGTCATGTTTTAGGTTTGGAATTGCTGGA
>Ga0256843_1001304_pt1 | contig 19822 bp, 17 predicted proteins | sample AlvinellametaG_FD_191572 | JGI IMG/M metagenome (GOLD analysis project Ga0256843, IMG submission 191572) | Pompeii worm associated microbial communities from hydrothermal vent at the East Pacific Rise, Pacific Ocean - Alvinella | ecosystem: Host-associated > Annelida > Integument > Unclassified ... | reverse complement strand
AAGAGCCCTATTTTATAGGGCTCTCTCCTCTTTTTCTTCTCTATTTTCAGGTAACATAAAATTAACATCATATTTCTATACTAAGGAATCTTATGTATGAAAAGGAGATTATGATGAAACAGATACTTTTTACACTTAGTGCGGCTACAGCACTTTTACTTGTTGGATGTGGTGGAGGTAGCAGCAGTACCTCCTCTGAAACAGTAGGCTACTTTGTTGATGCCCCTGTACAAAACATCGACTACGACTGCCTTGATGACAATACAACAGATGTTACAGGAGAAAAAGGTGCCTTTAGCTGTACTCACATGAACCATGTTCGTTTTAGAATCGGACAACTCATACTTGGAGAGATCGATACCCTGCCAAACGATGGCAACGTACTGCCACAAGATCTCTTAGGTGTGCCTAGAGAGGGCTACATCACAGACCCTGAAGTGACAGCCATGGCTCAACTGCTGCAATCTCTAGATGTAGACAAAACTACAGTCGAAATCGAAATTTCAGATAGTGTTAAAAGTATTTTTAACAAAGCAGAACATTTTCGTGCCGACGATCTTATTGAGTACGCCAATGAGGCAGGTGTAACCTTAATTGCACCTACAACAGCACAAGCCCATCTTAGAGAGACGCTACAAACACTACAGCAAACAGCAGGTAACAGTGGCAATGGAAAACACGCCAATGGACAATCACTTTCATTTGATTTCCTAAATCTTCCACTCTCTACTCTCACTCCTGAACTCAAAGATGCCCTTGCACACATGGGAAATGAGGAGCGTCTGGCATATGATGTCTACACCAATCTCTACAACTACCATAAAGAGGAGAGTGGTATAGAGATTTTCCAACTCTCTAACATCGCCAACAACTCAGAAGCGACACATGTACAGACAGTTCAAGCTTTGGTACAACGCTACAACCTGGACGATACCAATATCTCAGTGGTTGACCCTGCCATTGTTGAAGAGAACAATCTAAGCAACACCATCGCCTTTGAAGCGATGCCAAGCGGTGTTTACGACATCCCAGCTATTCAAGAGCTTTACACCATGCTTTATGAAAAAGGTATCGCTTCTCAACAAGCTGCCCTTGAGGTAGGGTGTATGGTAGAAGTTGTCGATGTCGAAGATCTTGACAGATACATTGAGATGGCACAAGAGTCTAACGCCTCTGATGTGGTAGAGGCCTTTACCAACTTACGTTCTGGCAGCTACAACCACTACTGGTCATTCGACAGAGGCCTTAAAAACCTTGGTGTTGAAGAGGGGTGCTGTGCCCTTGAACCGGCACTGGGGTATGAGTGGTGTCACCCTGACTTCCCACAAAACCAAAGAGGCAATCACTAAAAATACCACCGTGTGTATTCGGGTACCTCTCCCGAGTACACCTTCTCTTTTTTTAACTCCCTGACAATTTCATATTTTCAAGCCTACTCTTATGAAAGTGGGCGTAGAATACGACTACTAAATGAGAACAACTCTCAAAAAGAAAAGAGGCGTACGTCATGAAACAGATTACTGTGGCATTTGCAGGACAACCCAATGTGGGTAAATCGTCACTGATTAATGCCATCTCCGATGCCAAACTCAAAGTGGGGAACTTCTCTGGTGTAACCGTAGACAAGACAGAGGTTGTCTTTAACATTTGTGATGATGTTGCCTGTGAAGAGTATGAGGTGCACATCATCGATCTGCCCGGTGCCTACTCTTTAAATGACTATACCATCGAAGAGCGTGTGGCCAAAAACTTTTTAGAGAGTGATGCTTACGACATTATTGTCAATGTGGTTGATGCCACACACTTGCAACGCAACCTTCTTTTTACCACCCAACTGCTTGAGAGCGGACGCAAGATCATTGTGGTACTCAATATGATGGATGAGGCCAAAAATGAGGGGATAGAGATCGATGACAAACAGCTCTCTACCATCTTGGGGGTACCTGTTATCAAAACCTCTGCCGCTACCAAAGAGGGCATAGAGGCACTCAAGCACACCATTGTTGAAGTCTACAACAAACCTGAAACAACCGCCAAAGTGATCTACTCTGATCCTATCGAAGAGGAGATCGAGCGAATTGTAGCCTTTCTTGAGAGTAAACACTACAAGAGCGATCTGCCCTACCGACACCTGGCTGTCAAACTGCTCCAAGAAGATGCCAACATCTACAAAAAGATGCATGATGAACCCATCTGGATAGAGCTGCTTCCTCTCTTGCGTGATGCGTTAGAACACATCTACCTGCACAAAGGGAGCCGAGACTTAAAAGAGATCTTTGCCGATGAACATTTCGCCTTTGCCAAAGGGGCAAAGATGGAGGTGATGTCTCGAAAGTCTATGAGAGCAAAAAATCTGACACAAAAAATAGACAATCTACTTATCGACAAGTGGCTGGGTGTACCCATTTTTCTCTTTTTTATGTGGTTGCTCTTTCAACTTACCTTTACCCTTGGTGCCATCCCCATGGATGCCATTGACGGGGTGTTTGTCTGGTTGGCCGATCAGGCACGTCAACTGCTTGGCAACGGTGAGATTGCCTCGTTGGTTGCAGATGGTATGATAGGTGGTGTGGGTGCGGTTGTGATGTTTTTGCCCAATATTGTGATTCTCTTTTTGGGTATTGCACTGCTTGAGACAACCGGCTACATGAGCCGTGTAGCCTTCTTGCTCGATGGATTTTTCCACAAGTTCGGACTCCACGGCAAGAGCTTCATCCCCCTTGTTACCGGTTTTGGATGTTCTGTACCCGCCTACATGGCAGCACGAACACTCAAAAACGAAAAAGACAGGCTCATTACGCTCTTTATTATCGGTTTTATGAGTTGTGGGGCAAGACTGCCTATCTATGTACTCTTTGCCGGTGCCTTTTTTGGAAAAGAGGAGGCAGGGAATATTCTCTTTCTCATCTACCTCTCAGGAGCCCTGCTTGGCCTTGTGATGGCTAAAATACTCAAAACCTTTGTCTTTAAAGGCGAAGATGAACCATTTGTCATGGAGATGCCCAAATACCGTCTTCCCTCTTTTAAACTCATCTGGCATACCGTCTATGGCCAGGCAAAGAGCTATCTAAGCAAAGCGGGAACCTACATCTTGGCCGCCTCTGTCATTGTCTGGTTTGCCAGCAACTACCCTAAAAATGAAACCCTCGCACACCACTACCAGACACAAATTGCCCAAACTGCCGACGCCAACACACTACAGCAACTCCACAACCAATACAAAGCAGCCCAGCTTGAGCAGAGCTACCTTGGCATGGTAGGAAAGGCCACCCAGCCCTTCTTTGCCCCATTAGGGTTTGACTGGCGTATGTCTGTCTCGTTAGAGGCCGGTTTGGCAGCAAAAGAGGTTGTAGTATCGACACTGGGTGTCCTCTATGCCTTGGGGGATGATGTCGAAGCTGACAACAACTCACTGCTTTCACAAATACGGGCACAGATCCCTCTACCTGCAGCCATCGCCTTTATTGTCTTTGTCATGATATACCTGCCCTGTTTTGCCGCTTCGGCTGTCTTTACCAAAGAGGCAGGTGGCATCAAATACCTGGGGTACCTCTTTCTTATGACAACGGCAACGGCATGGAGTTTAAGCTTTATTGCGTACCATATTACCGCACTTATTACAGGAGCATAGATGACATTGACACAACTTAACAAAGGCGATCATGCCACTATTGTCAAGATCAACGCAGACAAAGCACTCAAAGAACGCTTAGCCTCATTTGGTATCGTCAGAGGCGAAGAGATATCGCTTAAGGGGTGCTCCATAGGAAAACAGACCATCGAGATCGATGTGGACGGTACCTTTATTGCCCTACGGGCAGAAGAGGCCGAAAAGATCGAAGTAGAAAAGATAGAAAAGGATTAATATGAAAAAAAGATACACCATTGCAACCCTCTTTTTTGTTGCAGGGGCTTTGGCCTCTGCCCAGGAGGGGGCTTTAGAAGAGGTTGGCGGTACCCTGCGTCTGGGCTACCTCAACCAAAACCCTGCATCGGCCACTCCCACTACCTATGCTACTGCCGTAGGAGGAGTACTTCGCTATGAGCGTAATATTGCCAATAGCTTCAAAGGGGGTGTGGCTTTCTACACCTCTCATACCATCAGCACTCTTAGTGGCGATGAGGCGGAAGCGAAGTTCAACTACGAGATGTCAGGCGAAGAGCAGACACACTACGATCTTCTGGCCGAAGCCTACCTTACCTATGCTACCGATGTGTGGGGTGTAACCGTAGGACGCCAACATATCGACACCCCTTATGCCGATGCGGACGATGTTCGCATGACACCAAACACCTTTGAGGGGGTGGTTGCCAGTTACCGCTACGATCAGACTACCCTTCTTGGTGCCTACCTGACACGGTGGCAAGGCCCCGATACCAACTACGATTTTGAAGATCTTATTGAGGGTGAGGATGGTGTAGCGATGGTGGCAGCCACCTATGAGAACGAGGCACTTGAAGCGGGGCTCTGGTACTACCGTGCCGATGCAACGGCAGATATTCTCTATGCCGAAGTGACAACACCCCTGCCACTTCAAAGTCTGCCTTTGAGCCTCTCGCTCCACGCCGCCTCGCAAAACGAGATAGACAACTCCGGTATCGACGCCACCCTTGCGGGTGCGATGGCAGAGGGTAGCTTTGGGGCATTCAGTGCCTCGGTAGCCTACGAAGCCCTTTATGTCGATGCAGACAAAAGCTACTTTGAGGGGTTTGGCGGCGGTGTCTGTTACGCTGCTATGGATGATCTGAGTGCCGGAGGGTTTGCAGAGGGTACCGATGTACACGCCTACAAGGTTGCTCTTGCCTACGATCTCTCCGATACTTTGCTCCCCGGCCTCGAGATGGGTGTTGAGTATGGAAACTTCCATGCCAACAGCCAAGAGGTAGCCGATGAGACAGACATTTTACTTACCTATGCCCCGGAAAACCAACCCTGGAGTGCTGAGCTCATCTTTGCCGACATTAACGACAAGCTGGAAAACCAGGGAGAGGATGGCGAAGATATGAGCTACCGCTCACTCTTTGTTCGACTCAACTACGAACTCTAACCTATCTGTTATAGCCTTTTTAGGCTATAATGGTGCTATGCTATATGATCTTTTAACCTTTCATACCTTTATCACTCCAAGCCTACTGCTTATCTGTTACTATGCAGGTGCGGTTGCTGTTCCTCTCTTACTGCTCTACTACTACCGTACGCTACGGCAAAAATATACCACCATACAAGAGGCAGAACGCAGTTTTTACGACTGGTTTTTGCAACGAAGCCTCAAAAGTCGTATAGGAAGCATCCTCCTGCTTGTCATGATGATAGTGATGGCAGAGACAGGGTGGCGTATGATGTTTGAGATGATGATAGGGTATTTTCAGATACATGATACCCTGCAGCAGATCGCTGCAAGTATGAAGTAGTCTTTACTGGTAGTGAACCACCACTTTTTCTACAAATGGCATCTTGGTTTTGATCTCATCTTCAATGGTGTGAGCCAAAGCATGTGCCTCTTTGAGCGAATCGGTATGTAGCGAAAGATCAAGCTGCACAAACTTGTAGCTTCCTGCATTACGCCCTGTGATCTGGTTGATCGCTTTAATTTCACTGTTGCCTTCAAGGATCGCTTTGATCTCATCGATACTCTCGTGATCAAGCGATGCATCAAGCAGTACCTTAATAGACTCTTTTAAGATCTCAAAGCCACTATGGAAGATAAAGTAGACAACCACTACAACAGCGATCTTTTCAACAACAGGGTAGTTGAAGTACTGTCCTAGTACCCCAACAAATACCACAAGGGCGGTATAGAAATCTGTCTTGATGTGCTCCGCATCGGCCAAAAGACTTGGAGAGTTGAGTTCAATAGCCATCTTCTTCTCCCAGCGGGAGTAGAGGTAGGTAATGACAACCGTCGCCCCAAGTACCGCAATGGCTACCCAGAGGTTCTTAATAGGCATCGACTCGCCAAAGAGTACATCTTTAGCGATCTCATACCCTGCAAAGAAGATGGCAAATGCACTCACCAACGCCACCAGGTTCTCTACTTTGTAGAGCCCATGAGGGAAGAGATCTGACTTTTTGTTTGAGATGACAATACCCGCATAGACACTCAATGATGCTGCCAAGTCTGAGAGGGAGTGTACCCCATCGGCTGTCAAGGCAGCACTTCCCGAGATCATCCCCCCTACAATCTTAATGAGCGAAAGAAGAAGGTTGATCCCTACAGAGTAAAGTGAGATCTTCTTTTTGGTGTTATGGTTTAAGGCTTTTGCCTCTTGTTTGGTTTCTGACATACATTGACTCCTAATAGTGCTTTTTTATGAGAGATCCATCTCTCTAATACGCTCTTCTTTGATTGTCCAGATGAACACGGTAGGAATGAAGACAAGCGTCATAAGTGTTCCTACCACAAGTCCACCAATGGCAACAGCTCCAAGCGGTGCCAAACGCTCCAATCCAATGGCCGCACCTTGTGCAACAGGCAGCATCCCTACCGAAACAGCAAATGCTGTCATAAGAACTGGACGCGTACGGATCTTGATCGCTTCAAGCATTGCCTCTTTCTTGCCAAGCCCTGCTTGGATCTGCTCCATCGCAAAGTGAATAAGCAAAATCGCATTATTCACAATAATCCCTGAGAGCAGCATGAATCCCATCATCGCAGGCATCGAGATGTGGTAGTTGATCGCCAACATCGTCCATGAAGCCCCAATGATCGTTAATGGAATCGAAAAGAGGATCATCAACGAGATCTTCACATTGGCAAAGAGGACAATCAGCGTTAGGAAGATCAGCACCACCGCTGCAATGATCGCCCCGATCATTCGCTCTGCCGAGGCTTTAAACTGTTTAATATCCCCGATCTGCTCAAGCTCTACCTCTTTTGGCAGCGTTACAGAGGCTAACTCTTTTTCAAAGTTGTCCATTATGTGTGAAACTGCCGCCTTCTCTCTGGCTCCATAGACTTCAAGTGTATACTGTAGCCCCTCACGCGTAATGAGGCTTGGCTCTTTTTGGAAATTCAATGTCGCCAGTTTGCTAAGCGGTACCTTCCCTTTAGGGGTATCGATGAGCATATCCATGATCTTCTCGAACTGATCGATCTGTGTTGTCGGCAACCAGACACGCACCGTATAGTCTTTGGAGTTTGTCTTGGGGAAACTGGCAATCGGTGCCCCACGCAACGCCAATTGGATCTGAGAGACAACATCTGAACGCATTAACCCATAACGCATCGCTTCTGCTTCATCTACCTCAAGGTTGTAGACTACTTTGTCCTGATCCCATGTGGTTGATGTAGAGACTACCCCTTTGGTACGAGAGAGTGCCGCCTCTACCTCTCGTCCCGCTTCAAGCAGCGGTTCAAGACGATCGGCACTCAGTTTGGCATCTACCGTAGCACGGATACTCGCTAAGGCCGTTGCACCATAAGGCGTAACTTCTAAATACTTCACATTTGGGATCTTCAATATCTTTTCACGAAGCTCTTTGGAGATCTGCCAAATATCTTTGGTACGCTTATAGCGATCGACATAGGTAGCCACAATATAGAGATGGTCGGTACCGCTCCCCGAACCGATACTCAATACCCCTGCTTCCGAACCGATACTTGCCGAAGCACGAAGCAGTTTACCCTCGTTAAGGATAATACGATTCACCTCTTTCATGATCGCTTCACTCTTCTCAATAGGCAGGTTCGCTTCAGTTGTGATACGAATGTTCACCGCCCCTGTATCCATCGGTGGCATCAGCTCCTGCCCTACCGTTGGCATTACCAGCTTCACAGAAGTAACAAAAAGTGCCAAGAGTGCAAAGACAGAGACAAAACCAATCAGCTTTGAGCCTGTAATGCCACGCACAATATTGGCAAAGAACGATTGGATCATATCGTTTGCCGCCCCAATAATGCGGTGGAACCACCCCTCTACTTTAAGCAGTGTCGGGTTTTCTATAGCCAAAATATGCAACGAAAGCAGCGGTACAGCTACAATAGAGATAACATACGATGCCACCAGTGCCAAAAGCAGTGTCCCCACCAGCGGGGCAAAGACAGTCTCGGGGTACCCTCCTACAAAGAGCATCGGTGCCAGAGCGATCATCGTTGTAACAGTACCGGAGAGATCGGCGAACATAATCTCTTTGGTTCCCTCCAATACCGCTTTTTGAATCGGTTTATGCAGCTCCCGGTAGTGCCGCTCTATGTTCTCCATCACCACCACCGTATCGTCCAGCAACAGCCCCAGAGCCAAGATGATCGCAGTAAGCGTTACGACATTGAAGTCGATGCCCACAAGCCACATGAGTGCCACGGTAGAGGCATATACCAGCGGAATCGTCACAAGTACGACCAGAATTTGACGGAAACTTGCCAAAAAGAGGAAAACCACAATGGTTGACATCACGATGGCATCTCTGAGCGACTCAAACATGTTTGTAGTACTCTGCTCGATCGTCTCTTTTTGGGTATCGGTGATCTCAAACGAAATGTTAGGATACTTGGCTCTAAACTCCGTTAGCATCCCCTCGACACGCTCAATGGTTTTGATCACATCTGCCGAGATGGCCCGTTGAATGGAGAGTGCGATGGCAGGTTTGCCGTTTCCATAATAGGCCGCACTGTTCTCATAGTGTCCAAAGTAGACTTCTGCCACATCAGAGAGCTTCACATCCGGGGTAATGTGCAGGGACTTCAGTGCGGCAACTTTGTCTCGCTTTCCTTGGGATTTAAGCAAATAACGATGCTCTTGGTTTGTTACAAACCCCACAGCATACTCACTGTCATTCTTTGCCAAAGTCGCTACGACAGCACCAAGTGAGAGATGGTAGGCATCGAGTTTATCTTTGTCAATGATGATCTGTAGCTCTTTTTCATACCCACCAAAGATATCGACATTGGCGATCCCCTCACTCTTGAGTAGTTGGTGTTTGATCTGCCCAGAGGCGATCTCTCTAACATCTTCAAGGCTCAGAGAGCTACCCTCTTTTGGAGACATCCCCACCACCAAAATAGGGGCTGTCGCCTCGGTAATTTTAATGATCTGCGGCTCTTTAATATCTTTAGGCAACTTCGCACGGATCTTCGAGAGTGCATTGGTTACATCGTTCACGGCGGTATCGATGTTTTTCGCATAATCAAACTCGGCACGGATCACCGTTACCTCATCGATGGTTGTCGAGTAGGCACGGCGGATCTCATCGAGGGCATAGAGCTCCTCTTCTACCGGTACGGCGATGTTACTTGCCATTGTCTTGGCCGATGCACCCGGTTCAACAATAACCAGTGCCACCTCAGGGTAGTTGGAGTTTGGAAAAAGGTTACGGTGGATCGTCTTGTAGCCCATAACCCCCATAAGCAAAAAGAGTGCCAAAAATGAGATGATAATATGCGGCTTCTTTAAGATCCGCTCCACCCAGGTAGTCTCGTTTGGACTACTCATGGCTCTCTCCTTGCGGTTTAATGAGATTAACCTCTTTGTAGACAGGGAGTGTGGCCAGTTTTACTTCACTACCATTGGCTACCCACCCTTTCGGGCATGGTTTTACCATCACTTGATTGTTGCTATGAAGCAGTACCGTCACATCCTGTGGTACAAAATGCCCTTGGCGATAGACCATCACCTTGTCGCCTCCTTTTTGATGCACAATCGTTGTATCGGGGAGTTGACACCCTTGCTGCTGGGCAGTGACTACCGTAATGTTCACACTGCTACCAATAGGAAGATCAAGCGGGGCATCCAAAGAGGCCTCTGCGGTGATCAATCCGTTGGTTGCTGTTGGGTAGATGGCACGAATGGCACCAATCTTCTCTCCTTCACTCAAGACTGCCTGCCCCTTAGAGAGCATCTTCGCCTGTGCCGGTGCAAAAGAGAAAAGAAGCTTCTGGGCACGGTTGCTCATACGCAAGATCGGCTTACCTGTTGCCGCCAAGTCCCCCTCGTGGAGTAAAATCGCATCGACAACCCCGTCAAAGGGTGCACGAATGCTTAGATAGGAGAGCTGATGCTCTAACTGTGCAATCTTCTCTGTGGTGTTTTGAAGCTGTGCATTCTTCATCTCTACACCCACACGAGATGTCTCAAGCATCTCTTTTGCCAATCCGCCAATACGGTAGAGTTTCTGGTTTCTTGCATAGATACTTTTAGCCAGTGCCAAGTCGTTTTTCTGTGCCGCTTCGGTAATTTTGAGTGCATCTAGCGAAGAGCGAAGTTCCGTCTCATCGATGCGTACAAGCAGATCACCCTGCTTTACCGACTGCGACTCTTCAACCTCAACAGACTCTATATACCCCGCCAACTTGGTAGAGAGTGCAATGCTCTTGTCTGCTTCGATTTTGGCTAAAAATGAAATACGCTGCTGCATCTTCCCTTGTGTCGCTTTGACTACCGGCATACTAATGGCATCTACTGCCGGTGTCGGAGCTGAAGCAACCTGCTCCTGACGCTCTTTAAGAAGCCCCTTCCCCTTGATAAGCAATCCTGCTATCGCAAGAAGCGATATCACTGTTACTACTGTCTTTTTTGTCATATTTTTAATCCTTCTTCTTTTCTTTTTTCACTACTTGCGTACTGCCGCAATCCCTTTTTCAAGCAGATAGTCCATATAGAACTTCCCTTTTTGATAGTCATATTTACTCTCAATCAGCTTTGCCCGTGCCAGTTGTGTCTGTGAGGTTGCATAGAGTAAGTCGTTAATGGTGCTGACACCATTTTCATACCGTACCCGCTCGATCTTTTCACTCTTTTGTGCCAGTGCATACTGCTTGAGGTTTCCTTGGTAGGTTGCATAGGCTTGAGAGATCTTCGCTTTGGCTTCAATGAGTGATCTCTTTAGATCCAACAATACCTGCTCTTTATCGAATGTTGCTTGCATCTTGGCTATTTTGGCCTTTTGCCCCTGCATACTGCGTTTACCAAAATCGTAGAGTGTCCACTTGGCATTCACACCGATCTGCCAGATCTTCTCGCTCTCCCAGTCATCTGCGGGGTTCTGTCCGTAGTTGTGGCCGTAGTAGCTGTCAAGTGCCACCTGCGGCATGTAGGCTGCTTGTGCCTTCTCTACCCCTTTTTGTGCCTTCTTTACCCCGTACTCTGCCACCTTTACACGGTTGAGCCGCTCTGCTTTACGCATCAGTGAAGCAATGGAGTAGCGTGGTTTTTTGACATTCACCTTAACCGGGTGCAGCCGTCTTACCTCAGGGATCCCTGCCAATGAAGCAAGTGCTGCCTTGGTGATCTCGATATTGCCGTCGATCACCTCAAGGTAGGCACGGTTCCCGTAAAGATCGTTCTCTGCCTTTAGCAGATCGATCTGGGCTTTTCGACCCACATTCACCTCCGCTTCGATGCGGTTACGCAACTTCTCCAACGCTGTCACATGCTTCTGCTGTGCCCGTTTCATATCTTGCAGCGAGAGTGCCGAAAGATAGAGCGATGCAATGTTGTAGGCCAATTGTGCTTTGGTTAAAGAGAGTTTACTCTCTGCCATCTGCTCGGCAATGCTGTCCATCTCTACCTGTCTTGTCTGAGCAAAACCGGTAAAGAGCGGTACGCTATAGACAATACCCGCACTGTAGAGATCGTCTGTTGTGGTAACGGGCTCTCCGCCTGAAAGCGTTGCCGGTGTCATCGGGGCGAGTGTCCGCGGGATGTTGTAGTGCGTGTAGCTTCCTACAAGATCGATGCTTCCCAACTGCTCTGCACGGCTCTGTTTACGCTGTGCTTTGCTCAGCTCGATCTGTGCTTTGCTCTTTTTAATGACAGTAGAGTGCTTCATCGCCTCTGAAACAAGTCCGTCAAGTGTCACGGCATAGAGGGGAATCAACCCTGCCCATACCATACCTAAAATCTGTTTTATCATTGTAGTATACTCCTCTACTATAAAGCCACAAGCCTACCATCATAAAATGAACTATAGGTGAACTCTCGGCCTAGAGGCTACTTATCGTCAGCTAAAACAGGGGCAAGATAGAGGCGTTTTTTGAGATCATACCGTTTCATATACGCCTTTACCCATTGACGAAGTGCTGGTTCATCCATCTTGAGAGCCTTTTTCATAGGAAACTTCACAAAAAATTGTGACGGCATAATAGAGGCCTCTTTAGAGGGGTGTTTCAGGTAGGAGACCATTGCATCTTCAATACGCTGTGGGGCACTATATTTGACTAAATATCGTTTATATACCATCGAGCTTGGAATCTTTTGTTGACGATGACAATCTAGACACGCCTCTTGCAAAGAGGAGCCATAAAGAGTGCCTACAACCATACTAAACATGACTGCTCTGCTCATCCCTCTATACATCGTTTCTCCTTCTCTTTCCACATAACGCTTACTACGGTTCCCTGCCCCTCTACAGAATCTATCGATAGACCAAGCCCATAGTAGTGCACAACATTGTTCACAATATCCAGCCCTATACCAAAGCCCCCCTCACTCTTGTTGTCCCGTACAAAACGCTGCATGATCACTTTGAGTGCCTGAGGTTTGATGCCAATGCCTGTATCTTTGACAACCAGCTTCTCTTGTGTCACCTCTACCTCCAGCAACCCATGAGGGCGGTTGTACTTAATGGCATTGGAGAGAAGGTTATCTATAAGACGCAGGGCATCGTTTCTGTCAATACAACATATCACACCTGGCATCAATGAAGCCTTGACCTCCAGGCGTTTCGCCTCAGCCATGGCACTAAAATAGACCATTCGCTCCCCTACCAACTGCCCCATATCGATCTGGCGTATCTCTCTATGACGGGTATGATTAAGGTTAAGGTATGTCAAATCATCATAAATACGGCTAAGCGTTTTAGAGGCGATCTCGATACGTTGAAGCTCCTCTTTTGCCTTGGGGCACTTCTCGAATGTCTCGATCATCTCAATATTGGTTAAGATGGTACTAATGGGGGTATTAAGCTCATGGGTTGTATCTTGGATGAAGTGATCCATCTGATCAATGGCTTGTCGCATCGGAGCAATAAACAGACGCCCCAAAAAGTAACCCAAAATGGCAAAAAAGATCCCTGCCACCACCATAAAAAGAACAATCTGCCACACAAGTGCTACAAGCGGCTCCCTGTTTAGCGGACGCTCCAGCAGTAAAATAGCCGCACCAAGGTAGTAGGGCTGCTGCAACTTCTCTACATAACGAATACTCCCCTCCTCTATGGGGGAAGCCAACGCTTTGGGGTGTGCAAAACTTCCAAAGATGTACCCGCCATCTAAATCGTAAATGGCTGTTTGTATCTCTTTTTTATGGGGGTATGGCAGCAGCGGGGCATCCGACTGATGCAGTTGCCGAAGCACCATTCTCATATGTTTTGCTTCATACTTCAACGTCTCTTTCTGGCTATCAAAAATGTGGTGTTTGGTAGAGGTATAGAAGATCCATGCCGCCAAAGAGAAGAGTAGAAATGTCGATGTCAGGTAGATCACCAAAAAACGGATCAGACTGCGTTTTTCACTCTGTAACAAAACGGTATCCTACATTTTTTACTGTCTCTATAGAGGCCTTCCCCAACACCGAACGTAACTGCTTGATGTAAGCACGTAATGAACCGCCGCTTGGTACCTCATCGTACCGCCATAGTGCCTCATAGATGCGATCATAGGTTAAAAGCTCATTGGGGTGCTGCAAAAAGAGGGTAAGGAGTTTAAGCTCTTTGGCCTTTAATGAAACAGGATCTCCATTGCGTAACAGACGCTGCTCTTTAATATCAAAAACAATCTCATCTGTCAGTTGGATCTTCTCTTCGTAGGTACTAAAGCTTCGCTTTAACTGTGCTTCAATACGCACAAGCAACTCTTTGAGTGCAAAGGGTTTGCGTATGTAGTCATCACACCCTAACGAAAATCCTCTCTCCACATCATCCACACTGTTCAAAGATGTCGTAAAGATCACCGGAATCTGCTTACCGGAAGCTCGTGCCTCTTTGAGTATCTCAAACCCGTTAATGTAAGGTACCTTGACATCCAAAAGCATCAGATCGATCTTCTGCTCATAGAGGATCTCCTGGGCACGGTACCCGTCGTATGCAGAGAGAACACGATAGCCTTTAAGCTCTAAAAACTGTTTAACCGTATCGCTTAGCTGTAGATCATCTTCAAGAAGTAGAATTACCGGTTTCATTGACACTCTTGCCCTCTTTTTCTTCACTATAGCACGGTTGCGTGAACGGGGCATGAATCACCCCGTCAAGCCTTAGTATCACCACCGTTCCTACATCTTTTTGCGAACGTATCTCAATGGCTATCTTCTCTTTATCGCAATAACTCTTTACCAGAGCCAGGCCAATCCCCTCCCCTTCAGCTTTATTAGTGGCACGATAGTAGCGTTCAAAGACGCGCATCAATGCCTCTTCATCCATACCAATACCCCTATCTTCAATCTCAAGCACCCCCTCTTTTAGACGTACCGTTACAACAGAGTCTTTACTCGAGTACTTCATAGCATTGCTCATCAGGTTGTCAAAAGCCTGTTCAAAGCCTATTTTGTCAGCTTTTATCTGACAAGACTCAAGCGATACCTCAATGGGATTACGCCGCAGAAGCTTAAAGTGCTCTACCCGTGCCTTGACTACCTCGGCAACATCAAACACTTCACGCTCTACAAGATGCATCTCTTTTCGTATGGCATAGACAAGCTCTTCGTAGAGTCTTTTCAGCCGTAAAGAGGCCTCATCGATACGCCCAAGACGCTTCTGCATTCGTTCATCATCACTCTTACGTAACAACATTGTCGTATTGGCTTGAATGGTGGAGAGCGGAATATTGAGTTCATGAATAATATCTTTGGTAAGATGAAAGAGGTGCTCCTGGATTTTTTGGTGTGGCACAATAAGGTGTGAAGCGATAATATACCCCCACCCAACACTCAACAGCAGTACAAAGAGGGCACCCACCACAAAGGTACGTTCATCAAATCCCTCATTTTTTAAGAACCAATAGAGAAAACTCAACAGCAGGGCTACCGATGCAACATACCCAAATGTCGCCCAGAGTAGCCGGTGTTTCACGAAACCGCCTTCTCATCAAAGCGGTATCCCACACCACGAATATTGGAAATGGCATCAGGGAAATAGCGTTTTAGCTGCGTTACATAGACACGCAGTGCCCCCTCACTGGCACTCTGCCCCGATGCCCAAAGACGCTCTTTGATCAACTCCAACGGCACCACTTCTCCTTTGCCTTCCAAAAGCAAAACAAGCAGTTCAACGGCCTTGTTGGTTAGCTCCATCGGGGCACCGTCACAAAAGAGTGTTTTACTCATCAGATCAAGACTGTAACGCCCAAAGGTAATATACTCCTGCCGTATCTGGCGACGTAACAGTGCATGGATTCGCAGCAGAAGCTCCTCAAGATCAATGGGCTTTTTCATGTAGTCATCCGCTCCGGCACCAAACCCCTCATGCAACGAGGCTTTATCGTCACGGGATGTCAAAAAGATCGTAGGTGTCATATCGCCGCTTTGTCGCAACTTCTGCAACAGATCAAACCCACTCTCATACGGTAAATTGACATCAAAAAGGTAGAGATCGTACTTACGTTCAAAGGTATATTCCAGTGCACTATATGGATCGAGCACGGTATCGATCTCAAACCCCTCTTCTTCTAAAAAATCCTCCAGGGTTTCATTAAAAAGCGTATCATCTTCAAGTAAAAGTATTTTAGTAGGCATCTTGGTTCCCAATGTAGGAGTCAATTCTATCTTGACCCGCTTATATTTAAGGGGCAGATACAGAATCTGCCTCTACACGTCATATTGCCCAATGGCAATGTTACATATGCATCCCGCCGTTGACTTTGAGTGTCTCGCCGGTAATGTAAGAGGCGTGATCGCTTAGCAGGAACGCCGTTGCTTCGGCTACCTCTTCCGGGTTACCAAAACGTCCAAGCGGAATCTTGGCCGTAAAGGCCTCTTTGATCTCATCTTTGAGCACATCTGTCATCTCAGTAGCGATAAAGCCCGGAGTAATGGTATTGTAGCGAATGTTACGTGGTGCCGCCTCTTGGGCAAAACTCTTTGTCATGGCAATGGTACCGCCTTTACTCGCCGCATAGTTTGTCTGCCCGGCATTACCTGTCTCACCCACAATCGAAGCGATGTTCACTACTGCACCAAAACGCTTCTTACCCATTACCTTCAAGGCTTCACGACACCCAATGAAGGTTGACTTGAGGTTCGCTTCGATGACATCCATAAACTGCTCTGTCTTCATACGCATTGCCAATCCATCTTTGGTAATACCGGCATTGTTCACAAGATAGCTCAATGCACCATCTGCCTCTACAATCTGCTTTATGGCAGCGACAAACGCCGCTTCATCACTCACATCGAACCCAATCGTCTCAGCCTGGCCACCTGCTGCTTCAATTGCTGCTTTTACCGCAGCTGCTTCTGCTTCTCCGCTTCGGTAGTTTACCCACACCTTAAGCCCCTGAGCCGCAAGTGTTTTCGCGATCTGTGCCCCAATACCACGACTTGCCCCGGTTACGAGTACATTGGTTCCTGTAAATTTCATCTGTGTTGTCTCCTTGTCATTCGTTGGAGATATTATACCGCAATCACATTTAACACAGAATCATCTATTTTAAACTTGCTTGTATCTCAACACAAAATAACTCCTACCCGATCAACGGCTTGTCCATCTCCTCAGGTATTGGCAATCCCATCAGTTTGAGTACGGTAGGGGCAACATTGTTCAATCCTCCCCCCTCTTCAACCTTCTCAACCCCATCGGCCAAAATGTAGCACCAGACATCCCCTACGGTGTGGTTTGTCAGCACATGCCCCTGCCCATCACACATCTCTTCACAGTTACCGTGATCGGAGGTAAGTACAATGGCGTAGTTGTTCTCTTTGGCTTTTGCTACGATCTTGCCAAGCTCCGCATCGACTGCTTCTACCGCTTTAATGGCCGCTTCGTAGTTACCGGTGTGCCCTACCATGTCGCCATTGGCAAAGTTGACTACAATAAAGTCATACCCCTCATCCATCGCCGTACGTACCGCTTCGCCCACTTGTGGTGCCGACATCTCCGGCTTCATGTCGTAGGTTTTGACATCGGGGCTTGGAATGAGCACGCGGCTCTCACCCTCCATCGGCTCCTCGACCCCACCATTAAAGAAGAAAGTAACATGGGCATACTTCTCTGTCTCGGCAGTATGCAACTGTTTCAAGCCCTCTCTTGCAATCACCTCTGCAAGGGTATTTTTAGGTGCCTCTTTAGGGAAGAGTACCGGGTAGGGGAAACTGGCGTCATACTGTGTCATCGTTGCAATGTGCAGCGGAATGAACTTTCGCTCAAAGGCATCGAAGTTGGCATCGCCAAGTGCCGTGGTGATCTCTCGTACCCTGTCGGCACGGAAGTTGGTTACCACAACCGCATCGCCCTCTTGCATCCCCTCATAACCGCTAAAGGCAACCGGCTCGATGAACTCATCGTTCTCACCCTTGGCATAACTGGCATCAACATATTCACATGGCGAGAGTTCGGTTTTAGGTGTCGCCTCGGCAATGGCACGGTACCCCTTCTCCACACGCTCCCAGCGGTTGTCTCTGTCCATCGTAAAGAAACGCCCACCCAGTGTGGCAATCTGAATATCCTCATCGCAGATCGCCTCTATCTGCTCGATGTAGCTTTTTGCCGAAGTGGGGCTAACATCTCGCCCATCGGTGATCAGGTGCAAAAAGACCTTCTTTCCTCGTGCTTTTGCCAGTTTGGCAAAGCCGATGGTGTGCTCAATGTGCGAATGCACCCCACCATCACTCAAGAGCCCTACAAGGTGCACCCGCTCACTTTTATCGAGTGTCCGGGCAAGGGCTTCATTGCTCTCGATGCTGCCATCTTTGAGTGCCAAGGTAATCTTGACAAGATCCTGGTACAAAACCCGTCCGCTTCCAATTGTCATATGTCCCACTTCCGAGTTTCCCATCTGCCCCTCTGGCAACCCTACGCTCAAACCATAGGTAGAGATGAGTGCCTTGGGAGCATCTTTGAGTGCATCATAGGTAGGTTTTTGGGCCGCTTCAAACGCATTACAGGCACTTGAGGGCTTGTGCCCGATCCCATCGGTAATAATCAAAATTGTCTTCTGTACTGCCATCGCCAAAGCCTCTTTTCGTTTTTTATTGAAATCATAGTAAAATAACCTTTTTAGAACCTAAAAAATCCATGTATGAAAGAGATAGAACAATGCTCTATACCCTCTCCAAACTTCTCGACATTAACCTCTTTGGTTACCTCTCGGTACGTGCAGGTACCGCATTTATGTTGGCTTTTCTCTTTACGCTCTTTGTCATGCCACGCTACATTCGCTGGGCCAAAGCACGTAATGCCAACCAGCCTATCAGCAAATATGTTGAGGCTCACGAAATTAAAGGAAAAACCCCTACCATGGGCGGAGCGGTATTCCTAACCGCTACCGTGATCGCCGCTTTATGTACGGTTAACCTCTCAAACCCCTATATCTGGGGTGGGTTGCTCACACTCATAGGGTTTGGGGCTGTCGGCTTTAAAGATGACTTGGGTAAAGTTCTCTCCGGAGACAACCTAGAGGGGCTTACCCCTCGCGGAAAAATGGCACTCTTAGCCCTTATCGCCGCAGGAGCCACCTCTATTTTGGTTGCTACAGGGTTTCCTACCACCTTCTACATTCCGTTTCTTAAGACACCTCTTTTTGACATGGGTTACTTTGCTATTGGTTTTTGGGTGCTTGTCTTTTTGGCAACCACCAATGCCGTCAACCTCACAGATGGGCTTGATGGCCTGGCGACAGTTCCCTCGATTATTGCACTGTTTACGCTGGGGATCATCGTCTATGTTACCGGCCATGCCATCTTCTCAAACTACCTGCTCATTCCAAACATCAAAGGGGTAGGCGAGGTGATGATACTCGCTGCCGCACTTAGCGGCGGACTTATGGGGTTTTTATGGTACAACTGCTACCCCGCCGAACTCTTCATGGGCGATACCGGCTCTTTAGCCATCGGAGGCTTCCTGGCATACCTGGCTATTTTGGGCAAGAGCGAAGTACTGCTTATTCTTATTGGTATAATCTTTGTTATTGAGACAGTTTCGGTTATTTTGCAGGTAGGAAGCTTCAAACTACGCCAAAAACGGATCTTCCGTATGGCACCCATTCACCACCACTTCGAACTCAAAGGGTGGGCAGAGAACAAGATTATCGTACGCTTCTGGATGATCGCCTTCATCGCCAACGTCTTGGCACTCATCTCATTTAAATTTAGATAGTCACGCTTATACGTTTGATGTGGCCAGTGCATTCAAATGCACCCTACGCAGGGGTTGGCACAATTGATTGTAGGGTGCAATTCATTGCACCTTCCCCATGTGTTGAAACAATGGATCATTGGTTATCAAGCCTCATATATACAACCATCACAACATTGGCATCAATGCGATTTTCATTTCATAACGGTTTATATGACGGTGCATTAAAATGCACCCTACACGGGGTTGGCACAATTGATTGTAGGGTGCAATTCATTGCACCTTCCCCATGTGTTGAAACAATGGATCATTGGTTGTCATGTCTGGATGATCGCCTTCATCGCCAACGTCTTGGCACTCATCTCATTTAAATTTAGATAGTCACGCTTATACGTTTGATGTAGCGGTGCATTCAAATGCACCCTACGCGGGGTTGACACGATTGATTGTAGGGTGCAATTTATTGCACCTTCCCCGTGTGTTGAAACAATGGATCATTGGTTGTCATGCCTCATATATACAACCATCACAACATTGGCATCCATACCGTTTTTTGTTGCATCACGGTTTATATGGCGGTGCATTAAAATGCACCCTACACGGGGG
>Ga0256843_1001303_pt1 | contig 19822 bp, 26 predicted proteins | sample AlvinellametaG_FD_191572 | JGI IMG/M metagenome (GOLD analysis project Ga0256843, IMG submission 191572) | Pompeii worm associated microbial communities from hydrothermal vent at the East Pacific Rise, Pacific Ocean - Alvinella | ecosystem: Host-associated > Annelida > Integument > Unclassified ... | reverse complement strand
ATTTACTGTTTCTAATCATAGTATTTTTCTTCATTCATTCAAAGGCATTAATCAATTTGATACCAATTTAGTAATTGCTTCTATTCTATCTTTATCTATATTTATATCTCTGTTAAATTTAAATCTAACATTATATAAACCTAAATTATCTAATAATATGTTTATTATGTTTTCTATTTTTCTTTGTAATGGTATGATTGTGTCTTGATAGAATTTTTTGAATTGTTCTGTGGCATTACTATAATTAACACCTTCAGTATAGTTTAATACTATTTTAGGCACTCACATTAAAGCACATAGTCTTTCAGTGGTGAATTTTCTATATTCATTGAATTCCATATCTTTATTGCTTGTTCATATTTGTTTTATGTCTTTAATATGATTAGCTATTAAAAATTTATTATTATTTTTTCATCATGAAAAATTTCTTTTTAATTGATTAGCTAATAATTCAACATCATCAATATATGTATCATTTTCATCTTCTTCTGTTATATCATCTTCTTTTTCATCTTCTAATATGATTAATTGTGAAGGTATTCAATTATTCTTAAAAAAAGCATAATTAGATAAACTTGCCTCTTTATCACCTAAAATTTCAGCCATTATACTTTCAAGCTGTGATATTCAAAAGAATGGATTATCTAAATCAACCATATCTTTAATGTGTATTATTTCATCAGGTGAAAAGTCTACTGTATTTCAGTCTATTGTTTGTTTGTATCAAATCACATCTCAATATTTATTTCATAATATTGAAATAGTTCTAGCATCTAATATATCAAATGAAGCAATTCATCAATTAATATTTCTAACTTTTTCAATATATACATTTCAGAATATTTCTAGTTCTTTTATAATTCTTGTAATAAATTCATTAAATGTATTATTTCAATAAACTAAATCATCAGCATTATATAATACTTCATTATCTTGATTATCTATAAATTTATATCAGTTTTTATCTATATTATTAATTTTTTCTGTGATAATTCTTCTTAAATCAGAATTTCATCTATATAATTTATAAAAATTTGTTAATGTTAAAAAGTCTGATATATCTGTTTCTATTAAAGGAACAGATGATAAACTTACATTTCATTTTTTAGTCATAAATTGATTTTGTTATTAATTATTTTTTTGAAAGAAAAATAAACATTTTATAAAAAAATGTTATAATTATATAGCTATATATATTAATAAATATAAAAAAATCAATATTTTTATAATGTATTTTATAAAACTGGCTATATAACTTACTTTCTTTAATTGGTATCTTTATTTAGTATGTAGCACCCTTATAGGGCACCCCTAAGGGGGCTCCTATAAAGGGGCTGCTATGTTTTATATAAAAAAGCTTTATTTCAGAATATTCTAACCATAAAAAAGCTAAAATATATAATTAAATTATAATATAATCTTATTATTAATTTAAATATTATAAAAAATATTTTAATTAATATATTTAATTTTATATTATTTAAATAATCTATTTTATTATTTAACGATATTAATGAATATTTTAATAATCAAATATCTGCTTTTATTCTATCATTTTCAGTTCATCATAAAAAATAAAATATATCATGCCATTCATATTTAACTCAATCAAAGATTTTAGTTATAAATCTTATAATTTTTTTAGATAAATAAGCAGGTCCTATTCAATTAATTATTCATATTGATTTTAAAGTATCAAAATTAGCTTCTATGAACGTTTTATTTTGTTTTAGTATATTATATGCCTGATTAATATAATCACTATTATAAATTCAATTTTTTCAACATATATCAATAAAATCATTATATGTTATATTTTCCATTTTTTTTATATACATATATTTGTATTAAATTATAAACTAAATAGCTATTGCTATTTTCTTTTTTTTCTTTTTTTTCTTTTCTCAAAAACTTCTTACCATACTATCAACTAAATCATCATGATCAACATCTGGGAACTGAACTAACTGTATAACAAGTTGTTCTGTCATATTTTCATCTTCATTAAAAAATATCTTTCAATTTTCAAAATCACCTTGATATCATAATAAATATGTTATTTTATCTTTTGTTGATGTAATTCATTTAGCATTTAGGTTCATTTTCTGAAAATCTTCTTTTAATAATGTTTGAAACCCATTATCTTCCACATAAATTTGATCCACATCATATTCATCATATAATCTTTTTATTGTTCTATTTCTGTTTATAGTCCTTTTTTGTTGTCATTTTAATCATACATTTTTAATAACATATTTTTTATCACCTAAAATTCATGTTATAGTTATTCAGAAATCATCTGATTTAGTTTTTTCAGAAATTGCCGGATCTAATCACATGTATATTCTATCAAATTCTATATTGTCTTTTTTATAGCTAAAATATTTAATATCTTCTTGTTTAATAATAGCATCTTCTGATGTTAATGGTATATTTAAATATTCTTGATTGAATATTAAAGAACCAAGTTTTTCTTTTCTTTTCTTTAATGCTGCCATAGACCATTTTTCTTTCCATAGTGGTTTTCAATTAATTATAGCAGGATATTCTATTGTATTCCACTTTTCTTTTTTTAAATAATTTACTAAACATAAATTTCAAACTATGGTTCAGATTGTAATAATGTGTCATCATTCCATTAAAGTTCAATAAACAGAACTTAAAAACCATCTTTTTTCTTTTTCCCATGTTGTGGGATTATGAACATCTTTATCTATATCATCCAGTATAATTCTTTCTGGTCTTTTTCATCTAATAGATCAACCTGGTGTAATTAATTCAAGGCTTACACCATTAATTAATTCAATCATAGATTGTCTAAATTTCTTTTTTCAATATTCTTTTTGTAATTCTTTTGTCTTATCTGGTATTAAATCACCAAATATTGCTATTATTTTTTTATTTGTTAATAATTCTTCTATAATCTTACCTATAAATTCTTCACCTAGCTGTTTATTTGCTATATATAATTGTGTTGTATATGTTTTATATAATATAGAATGTAATACATCAAGCAATAAAATTGTTGTTTTTCAGTGTCATCTTGCTATAATTAGGTTTAAATCTATTTTTTTATTTAATTCTTTTATAATTTCTTTATGATGTTTTCAGTATTCAGCTTTTATGTATTTATCTAAAAAGAATTTTCAGAACCATAATTTATCATAATATCATTTGTTGTATATATATTGTTTTAATTCATCACCTTCAAGTTGTTCTGATATTTTATCAAGTTTCTTTATATCAGATTTAGGTATTATTTTGTATTTATTTTCCATATTTTATTTTTAAAAAAGTAAAAAACGTATTTGAATTTTTTTTATTTGTATGTATTCTATAGTAGATAGATAAAAATCTATCAAATACTTTATATCTATAATTATATTAATTATGAAAAAATTAGATTTATTTATTGAAATTTCACAATTAATTTGTGATTTTAAAGCTTCAGTAATTGAGGCAAAAGAAACAAATAATCCATCAAGGATTAATCATAATTTAGCCTGATTAATAGGTGAAAAAGTTTCAGAAATTGAAACAATTTCACCAGAACAGGCGAGGTATTTTGATAAAATGATGGATGATATTTTTAAAGGTAGGCTATAAGCTTACCTTTTTTATATTTCATATAATTCAAATTCAATATATTCTTCACCTTTTTTTACTTTTTCTTTTTCACTTGTTTGTTTGAATATCTTATTATCATTAAATCATAAATAATCTGCTAATACATCTTGAAATAGTTTATTGCTATTATCAACATCAGATCATATATTGCTTACACCTATTTTTTTATATAAATAAAGCTTTAGGTCTTTTTTTGTAAAATCTATTCATTCATAAATATCTTTTACATTATTGAAGATTAAAAAATTATATATGTCTTGTTTTAATTGTTTTGCTTCTTTTGTTATATACATCATACAGTATTTTCATTTCTTTCAAATCTTATATGTTTGATTTAATGATATTGATTTTAATGGTAATTTTATCATGTTTAATTTTTAATTATAAACTATGGCTTAAAATAGCCATTTATTTTTTTATTTTTTGTATTTGAATTTTTTTTATTTATACGTATATATATAACATAATCATATGAATGATTTATTTCAAAGCTTAAAATAAAAAACGAAAAAGCTTACTTGAAAAAAAATCATTTATGTGTATTATATAAATATATAATAATAAAGATGGAACTTTATTTTCAAAAGGTTAAAAATAAAAAAGAAAACCTTACTTGAAAAAAAGTTAAAATTTATTATTATATATATACATAAATGATTAAAAATCAAGTTTTTTGAAAAAAGAATTTTCATACTTGAAAAAAAATCTTTTATGTGTATTATATAAACAGATAGAATTTTATCTATCTGTTCGCCCTGCTGTTTAGCAGGTTCGGCTTTATATCTACAAAAATAGACCGAAATGTCTTTAAACTATATTTTATATTTATAATATTATTATTATGATTACAAAGTACAAAATTCCTGTTTGGAGAAAAAATAAATTAAAAATTACTGCTAATTGAAACTTAGCAGTAATAAACAAAAGGTTAGGTAAAACACTTTACCTAGCGGATACAAATTGATGTTGAGAGGATTTATTTGAAAAAATAAAATTCCTTGACATCAAAGATGACGCATCATGGGCAATGTGTTATCTTGATGACCTTTCTTGTGAAGAACAAGAAAGGTATAAAGAATTTAAATTTCTAGATATTGAAAAATATCTAGAAATGATAAAAGAAAAGAAAAAAAGAAAAAATTTAAAAAAGAATGTTTCTAAAATGAGAACATTCTTGAAAAAAGAATACAATTTTGATGTATTCAATTATTGTGATGTTGTATCACTAAGTGATACAATTATCACAAAAGATATTAAAAATAAAGAATGCTCATGGCATTCTAAAACAGATAATAAAATTATCACTTTGAATAAAAGGTGACAATTGTATTTCAATTGAAAAATATATTCTTGAACATATTCTTATAGCGATTTAATAGCTGTAAGAGAATATGTTCAAAAAATAAAATCATATTTAGTTTGTAAATATGATTAACTAAAAAAAGGTATAGAATTCTATACCTTTTTTATTTCCTTATTTTTAAGGTTTTATTTTTATATCATTCCACAAATCTATATATACCTATTTCAATTAATTTTTTAGTTTCATAGTTATCATCCATATTATTAAATAATTCATATCAAATTTCATTTTGATATTTTTTTTCTGGTTTTTCTTCTTTATATAATTTTAATAATCTATCAAGTTCTTTTCTGAATTCATCCATTTCTGGTTTTAATAATTTTCTATTTGTTGTTCCTGTTGTTATTTTTTCTTTTGTCCAGTTTTGATATGGATCATGTTTTTGTGATGATATTTCAAAATGTCAATAAACATTTGAAACTGGTATATTGTAATAAATCATATAATCTAAACAAATAGCAATAGCTTGTTCTATTTGATGTGGTTTTACTATATCTTTATTTTGTCTATTTACTATTTCAATTCAGATTGATACAGGATTCATGTTGTAATTTCATTTTCTATCTTTTCACCAGCTATTTGGTTGTGCTGATATTATATCATTATCACCTGCATGCCATCAGATATATTTATCAGATAATAATTTATATGTTTTATCTTGGTCTTTTAATACAGCAAATTGATAAGAAACCTGTCTTGATGTCATTCAAGCCCCTATTTTTACTGTTTGTATATCATCAGCAGCACTTGTGTGTATAATTATATTTTGTATTTTATTATTTCATCTAATACTTTTATATTGTGTTCTATCTATATATTTTTCATCTATTTTTTTTAGGTTTTTATCTAAAAAATTAATTAATTCTTTTTTAGATTTTATGTTATTTGTTGTTATCATTTTATTAAATTATTAATTATTAAAAATTGATTTTTCTTACTTGAAAAAAAGTTTAGTTTATTGTATTATATAATAGATAGATAAAAATCTATCAAATACTTTATATTTTAATATTATATATTATGAATACAATAAAAAAAATTTTACTTATAACTTCTAAATCAAGTATGAAAAAAATACAATATCCTGTTGTTGTTTTAGATGATGATACTAAAATACATGCTAATGAAAATCTTGAAATAGATATTAAATTATTAAAACAATGTTGTGAAGATATTGTGAAAAATTTCAAAGTTAAAACATTAGAAACATATAATAATGAATTAGATATTTTTTGAATGCTACAAGGTGATGAAATTTTAGAAGAAAAAGAAATAAGTTTAAATGAATTAAAACAGTTTTAATCAATAGACCGAAAATTGTCTTTAAACTATATTTTATATTTATAATTTATACAATTATGGAACTAACAAAAGAACAAAAAATGAAAAATGAATACAATAGGATTTTAAATCTTATTAAAAATTCATGATTATATGATAAACTTACAATAACATATGATGATGATATATCTAATTTAAGAAAAGAATTGAAAAAATATTTTGAATATTATGATTAAAAAAATAATATTGGTGAAAATACTAAAATTTTGGTGTTTTCACCTTTATTTTTTTTCTTTATTTTCTGGTTCTTTATCTTCTGTTATTTTGTTTTCTTTTTCTTTTTTATCTTGATTTATATCTTTAATTGTTTCTTTTATAACATTTTTTGTTGTATTCATAAAAAAGCTTAATATAGCTTCAATAGCAGACCATTCACTTACTTTTTTTCAAGTGTTTATTATATATACATTTCATAATATACTATATATTTCAGCACCAGTTAAAGCGCCAAAAATATAATCTATGTATATTTTACTATCATATCATAATATTTTTAATCAAACTGCTATTCATATTACTAAAAATAAAAGGCTTGATTTTTTAAATAATCATGACATAAAAGTTGAAGAAGATAATTCTTTATACATTATCCCTTTCATCACTCCAGTTGTTAAATCTATCATTAATAGAAATATAAACAAATAGAATATTGTATCACTTATTCAAATATAAGCTAGAACTCAAGCTATTCATACACCTAATCAGGCAAAAGATATTTTTTCCACGTTTTATTGTTAAGTTATAAATTAATTATTATCATTTTCATTTGTTTCATTATCTTGAAATGATAATCTTGTTTTATTTTTTTGTGCTTCTTTATATTTAACTAAATCATTAAATATATCAGAAATCATTGAATATGTGCTATTTAATATAGCTTTTTCTTGTTCTGAACCATCTTTTACTAAATCTTTAAGAAATGGTTCTAAAACATTTAATAATAAATATATATTGTTTATTTGTTTCCAGTAAGGATATTTATCTAATATCTTTTTTTCTATTATTTTTCTATTTTTTTGTTTTAGTTTTTCTTCTTCTTTTTTTAATTTTATAGAATTATATACATCATCTTGTATATAATTAATTTTTCAATTAAAAACATATAATTGTTTTAATTCTTTGTTTTTAATTTTATTATATTCTGTTTTTGTTATTTGTATAACATCTGTTTCTTTTGTATTTTTTAAAGAAACAGATGAAATTCAAACAACTTTTTTATTTTTTTTATTATATCTTATATACATATTTGTTTATTAATTATTAATTTAAAGTTGAATTACAAGTTTGATAAGTCATTAATGAACTATCAACTAAACTTAAAGTTAATTGTTGATCTGATAATGTTTTATCTGTTAAACTTAAAGCTTCACTTGTTAAATCTTGTGTATAATCATCTAATGTTATAGCATCAGTTGATCCTTTATATTCACAAGTTCAATCACTAAAAGTTCATTCTACAAATTGATCTTGAACTATTATTTGTTCTGTTGATTTATCATCTGTAACCTGAACTCATACATATATTAAATAAGCATTATCAAACTTTTCAACATATCTTACTTGTCAGTTATTTAATAATCAAGTTATTTTAACATAATTTAGATAATTATAATCTTTATCGAAACTTATCATATATATTATTTTTGAACTTGATTGATTTAAAAATACTTTAAATTCATCTAAATCAGCATCATAATATATATATGTTATTTCAAAATTTGAATTTGATTGCCCGTCTATATTTGAAATAGTTTTAGAAAATATTAATGTATCATTTTCATCAAATCAGAATAAATTATCATCTTTAAATGCCATTAATTTATTAATGTTAGTTCATTTAACTAATCATTTAAAGTAAGTTTCACCATTTGAACCTTTTTTATATATAATTTCATCTGTTATATTATATAAAGGTCAAGTATAATAACAAGAATAATATTTTGAACCTTTTTTAGTTAATCATCATTCTTTTACTTGTGTATTAAAATAATCTGAACTTTCTTTTACTGTATATGTTAAATCATCAAGATTTAAATCCATTACAGCATAATAAGAACCTGTTCTGATAAGTGTTTTAAATATATTTCATTCTATAATATATTGATTTCTATAGTATATTATATCAGTTATAAGTTTATTATCTATAATATTTAAATCTTTATCAAATTTTAATATTAATAATCAATCAGTATATGTTCCATCTATTACAGCATTATCTAAATAACTTATTAAATACAATATACCATTATATTCAAATATAGTTGAATAACTTTCATCATTTGAAACCTGCAAATCTATATATTTTTCTAATACTTTATTCCCAGATTTGTCTGTTTTCATTATTACACCAAACCAGTCATCTGTTGTTCAACCATCAGCATTTTTAATGTATATTATAGAATATAAATCACCAGTGTCAGTATCATAATGTGATATACTAAAAGTTGTTCAATCTTCTATATTTGTCTGGTTATATACTGTTAAATCTTTTATTCATTCTTCTATACAACTATCACACATTAAACTTTTTGATAAATGCTTATAAGTTCAATCAGTGCTGTCTAATACTATTATTTTATCTTCATCAACCATTACATCTGTTTTATCACCTTCAACTTTAACTCACCCACCTAATTCATCCATTATTCATTTTGTTAAATACAATGATATAATTGCATTATCATTAAAAGTTAAAGCGTTGTTAGATATTGATTTAGTTGTTGCTGTATCATCTTGAATACACGCTTCAACTGCTCTTTCAACAGTTATATCATCACCAGATTTTCATATAGCTTCAACTATTTCCCTTTTTATACATTTATTATCACTATTAAATTCTTCAATAGTTAAATAAGCAGGAATAGGGAATATAGCACCTTCACCAGATTTAACAGTTATTGTTGTTGTATCTGCTGCTAAAGCACCTTGAACTATACTTGTTATATTATTGTCTATTTTATGTTCTGCCATTTTTATTTTATTTATTAATTAAATTATTTATTAATCACTTAAATGTGTTTTTTATTTCTGTATTTATAGAAATAAATCAATTATTGTAATTAATTCATTTTATATATGTGTTTTCTATATTTTTATTATAATTTAATACTTTTAATTCTGAATTTATTAAATCATCAAAAATATATGAATGTTTATCATTAATTTGTAAAGTATATTCGTCTTTTATACTTCAATTTTGATTTACATATATATCACCGTAGTTATTTGCTGTATTATCATCTATTATTTCATCAATTGTTATATGTTTTGCTATTATTCAATATTTGTTTATACTATCTATATTCTCATATAATCAGCTTGTATCACCACCATTGTATGTTAAAATCAAATAATTACACATATTTGTTAATGAATTTGTTCTTGTTATATCTATTATATTATGTCATATAACAAAATAGTTTTGAATATCTTTTTTTTCTAACATATCCAGATATCAATTTTGATTGATATAGAAATAAAATCCTGTTATACCAGATAATAATTGAAGTGTTTCAATATAATTTTTATTTTTAAGTTCAACTTTAATTGTATCTGTATAAGATCCTATATTACCTTTTTTTATAAATCACTGATATTTTAAATCTATATCTGTTATAATGATATTTATTATATCATCTAATGTATAATCTTCATCTTTTGTTTCAGATTGAAAGTATCAATAATTTAATAAAGTTCCTATTCCTATACTTTTAATTTGTATTGTTCTGGTTCAGCTTTTATATTTATCTTTTAATTCTTGTATAAATCCAGAAAAAATTAATTGTTGAACTTTATTTTTATATTCATATATTTCTATATAATCATTTAAAACTATATTGTCTTCAAAAAACTGTTTATGTCTTAAAGATAATAAAGAATTTGAAACCTGATTTAGATTTAAATTAATGTTTATTCCTGATGTTATGTATTCATTTTCTATATCAAGTTTAAATTCTTTTTTACTATCATATACTTTTATTTTATATTGTATCATATTCTATATATAAGTTTTATTATAAGAAACTTTTACATTAATTTCTGTATCACCATTTTTTTCAAAATTTAATGTATTATTTCAAACATTTAATTGTGTCATTACACCTTCATATCATCTTAATGTTTCATTTTTTTCTAATGTTCCTAATTTATAATTTAATATTAATTTATCTCAACTAGTTATTACTTTATTATATCTTATAATATTGTCATTTAATGATATTTTTAAGTTATCTGATGTTCCAGATATTACATCCATTTCAATTGTTATATATGTTTCTTTATATCATTCATTATTTATGATTTCATTTATATTATTTGAATTAAATGTAAATTCTTTTTCTTCTGGTTCAATTTTATAAAAATACGGATCTAATGTTAAAAATGTATGTTCTATTATACAAAATGTTCTATTATAATGTTTTAATACTCTAGGTTCAGTTAATGGTGTGACTCTGATTTGTCTATATTCACCATTAATTTTTTTAATAAAACAGTTTTGTCTTTTAGATAATTCTGCTTTTACTCTATCAAGTTTATTATTAAATTCTGCTGTATTTGTTCATTGTATATATAACTTTAATTTTATATTTTTACTTGTTATATAATTTGAATTAAATCCAGATCCATTATGTCATAATAAACCATAAACTTTTACATCATAATTTTCATTTTCTTCTATATCCTGAACAAATACCTGTGCATTATCAACTAATTCTAATTCACCTATATCATAATCACCTATATAAAAATCTGATGTTAATCAAGTTATATCTGTTTTACAATTATAATTATCTAATATTATTTTAATTTCTTTATCTTCTTCATATCCAGCACCACCATTATTGTTTCAACCAGCATTATTTATAACTATAATACTGTTACTTCAACCATTAATAGCTATACTGTTAAATGTATTTCAATTAAATATCATTATTTATTTTTATTTATGAATTAAATCTATTTTGTTCTGCTAACTTTTCAGTTAATTGTTCTGCCACCTGTCTTGATATTTTATCAATATCTTCTTGATTTTTAACTTGTATATTATCCAGATTAATATCAATTTTTACATCTTGTTTTATTTGTGTTTGTGAATTTGTTTGAATAGGTTTATTTATGTTATTTGTGTCATTTAGGGTTGTTTTAGAGTTGTTTTGATTTTCTATCTTATCATTTAATTCTTTTAATCAGAATAGTTTTCTTTCAAAATTATCAACTTTAAATGTGTATTGTGTTCAGAATATTGTGTCAATTAATCATAAAACTTGTTTTAATGGTAAAATCATAAAATCCATTAAAGTTTTACCTATTCATTTAATTCAACCCTGAAAACTTATTAAATGATTTCATACTTGTTTTAATGATTTTTTAACACCTTCAAAATCTGTTATTAATCTATATATAAAGTATAATAAAGTTGCTATACCTGCTATAATCAATCAAATAGGGTTTAAGAATAATCATCTTAATGCTATATTTAATGGTCATAATGCTGCTGTTAATACTGCTACACCAGATGAAACTGCTGTCATAGCCATTCATACAGCACCTAATGCCCCTGCTATTCACACAAACACTACAACAGAACCTAATATTACCTTTGTTAATGTTTTATGTTCTGTCATAAAGTTATTAATTCATTTTATAACAGGCAACATAGCATTTCAAAATTCTATCATAGAAGCTTGAAGTTGATGTTTTAGAATATTAACTTGTGCATTAAATCATTCATTTTGTTTTTTTACTGCTATATTTAATGCTTTTTGTCATTCTGTCATATCTTTCATAGTTCAATTAAAAGCATCTGCTGATGATGTTGTTAATGCTAATATTGAATTTAATGCTTCTGTTGAATTGAATAATTTACCCATTAAATCAATATCACCGTCTGTTTTGTCTGCTATTTCTTTTAATAAACCACTAAATCATTTTGCTTTTAATCAAGCACTATTAAATTCAATTCATAATTCTGCTGCTGTTTTAGCAGCTTCTGAACCTGGTTTTAATATGTTAGATATAGCTGCTTTTAATCAAGTATATGCTTCTGATGCTGGTAATCAAGTTGTTGTTAATGCTGCTGTTGCTGCCATTAATTCATGAAACTTAATTCCTGCTGTATCTGCTAAACCTGCTATTCAACCAAATCATTGTGCTAATTCTGATATTGTTGTTTTACCATTTTTAACAGTCTTGAATAATATATCAGCTTGTTGATCAGCTGTATAAGATTGATCTTTAAATGCATTAATAGATGAAGTTAATATGTTAGTTGCTTCACTAACAGAACCTAATCAACCAACTGCTAAATCATTTGATGCTTTTAATACTTTTAATGCTTCTGCTGTGTCTGTTATTCAGGCAGATATAATATCATAACTTGCTTTACCTAATTCATCTGGATTTTTAGGACTTACTTTTATTATATCTAATATTCATTGTTTATATGCTTTAATTTGTTCCCCATTATCATTAAATAATGTATTGATATTATTCATGTTTTTTTCAAAATCACCAGCAAATTTAATTGATGTTGCTATAGCACCTGCTGCTACAAGTGTATATTTAGAAAATGATTTTGATAATCTTTCACCTGTTTTTTTACCTTGTTCTGCTATTTGATTTAACTGTGTTTTAACATTATTTAAAACATTTGTAGCTAAATTTTTAGCAGATATGATTATGTCTAAATTATAATTTTCCATTTTTTTATTTATATGATTATGTTTTATGAAAGAAAAATAATTATTAACCATTATAGTTAATAATATTGAAATTATTGAATAAAAAAAATATAATACTTAATTCATATTATACTTTTTTTTTGTGTTTTTTCAACTTTTTTACATTTTATTTTTCATTTTCTGTTCTTCCCTTTTTGCTATAATATTTTGTGCTTCTATATCAAGGTTATATATATTAAAATATACATCAAGTTCTTCCTCTGTTAATTTATCTAATTCAGCAGGAGAACAATGAAAAACATTCTTCATTAATATATAATCCCTTGTATAGTTATTCACTTTTCATTTACCTTGAAGGTTTCTTTTTATTATAGCAACATTTTGTTTATAATCTTCTATTTTTTTTTATATCATTCTTGTCTGATATCATTAATGATTTTATAAATTTCATTAACATCATATTCAGTTAATTCATTTATTTCATCTTCTGATAATCATGTCATTTCTTTAATTACCACTTCTTGTGCTTTTAATGTATTTAAAAGTGGTATATTTATGTTTTCTGGATTATTAACATCAACATCTTGTGTGTTAATTCATTCCATTAATACTGCCCTTTCTTTTTTAGCAGCACCATATGTAAAGATATCTTTTATGATAATTTCTTTACCTTGTTTTGTTGTATATTTCATAGTTTTTTTATTTTATTAATTAAAATTTTATTGTATATTATCAATTATATACAAATAAACATTCATCTGGTTGATTATTATGACTTTGATTTCAACCTGATAAACTACTTTTTTGTGGAAACCTATATATCACCTTAAAATCATCTGGTGCTGTATATTCACTTATAAACACCTTATTAGTTCTACTTAATTTTCTTATATATTCCCAGAATTCTTCATGATTAAATCATCATTCAGCATATTCAGCAGTTCAAGCATATGGTGGATCACAATATACTACTGCATTTTTAGGTATTTCAACTTCATTATAACTTCATTTATTAATTGATAGTATATTTTGTTTATTTACTTTTATTGATAATAATCTTTCTAATCTTTGTATATTTTCTAAATTATTTAAATTTTGTATTCTTTCAATATTTTCTAATATATCAATTATATCAAGTTTTTTTATTATATCTTTATTATTTAATAAATTTATTATCATTTCTTTTTTTAATTTTATGATATAATCATCATCATAAACTAAATCATATATATTTTGTGGTATATTTTTGATTTTATTAGATTTTTTTATTAAATCCATCATTTCAGGTGTAGGTATTGCTGGTTGTGATGCTTGTGTTAAATAATGTCATCACATATTTGAATTTGTTAATTTATTAATTTCTTTATTTGTTATTCATGTTGATTTTAACCATTTAGTAAATATTAATGCATATTCTTTTCATAAAGGATTATCCATTATTTTTTTATATATTTTATATTCTTTTTTATATATTTTATTAAACTTATTAAATAACATATTAGCAACCTTCTTTAATGCCATTCTTCTTTTTCAAATAGTATCTTGTTTTAATATTCACTCTATATATTTTTTAGGAATAATATCTTTTATTATCTTATCTATATTTTTATTAACAACAAAATCATTCGCTATTCTTTTTATATATTCAATATTTTTTCAATACATATAATTTGTTTGTGTAGAACCAAAACTCCATACACATTGAATAAATCAAACATACCAATCTTCATAATTATCTGGATTATTTATAACATCATAAAATTTATCCCTACTAACCCAATCATAAATATTATCAGGTAATCATTCAAGTATTTTTTCTAAAAGTGCCATTACATATTTGTTTTTATCATTATTTATAGTTTTCCATCCTTCTTGTATAAATATTTCACTAATAGCAAATCAACCAGTAAATAAATCAACTAATAAATCTTCTTTTCTATCTTTTGTATGTGCTTCTATAATATTATAAATATGTCTAGCACTTTTTCTTTTACTTCACATATAAGGTATTGGCATATATATTAAAATTAAATTATAAATTAAAACTTTTTCAACAATGTGGACATTCTACTAATTTAGTATTATCCTTTGTTTCTCTATTTGAATTGTCTTTTATATTATCAAAATCTATATCTTCATCCATATCAAAACTAATATCTAATCACCAATCATTTATTATTTCTTCATCATATAATTCTTCTAATAATCATATATCCCAATCACCAAAACTTACATTATCTTTAATTATAAATTCTTTTTTTTGTTCTTCTGTTAAATCTTCTGTTTTAATATAAGGCACTTCTTTATATCATAATTCTTTTAATGCTTTAAGTCTCATATTTCAACCTAAAACAATATTATTTTCATCTAAAATTAAAGGTCTTAATTCAAGCATCTCTGGGAAGTCTTGAATTGATTTCTTTAATTTTTGAAAAGCACCTTGTTCCAACTTTCTAGGATTGTCTTTGTTAGGCTTTACTTTCTTTATATCTATTTTTTGTATCATATATTTTTATTAAAAATTAAAATAATTATTTTAGATCTTTTAATTTATCTTTTAAAACATCTATTTCTTTATTAACATCTATATTTAGATTATTAACAGTTTGTGTTGCTTTTCAATATACCCTATCTAATAATATGTTAATTGTTTCAAATCATTTATTATTTAGTATATTTTTAATTATAACCCTGATAATCATAGGATTGTCTTGATCCACTAAAAGTTTTTTTAATTCACTTTCAGATAGATTAAGTAATAATGTAATTAATTCACTTACTTCTGTTTTAGAAACTTTTGTTATTCATTCTTTTTCTAAACTAAAAATAACAGAATTAATTAATTTTTTAGGTCTTCATTTTTTATTTATGTTTTCTGGATTTTTATCAAATCAATTTGTATTGATTTTATTTTTAAAATTTTTTTCTCTTCACATTTTTATTTTATTAAAATATAAGAACTGAAAATAAGCTTTTTAGATATACACTTTATTACTTCTTTTATATGTGTTATATCAAGGTTTAGCTTGAACCTTATATTTATATAGTATTTTTTATTGTTTTTTCAATTTTTTTATTAAATTAATAATTAGTATTATCTAATACCATAAATAGTTTTTTATATGATAATTTTATTTGATTTTCAACTTCTTTTAATTGTTCTTCTAGTTCATTAATAATTTTATTGAAAGCTATTGATATATTTATATCTATATTATCTAATGGATAATTTTCTATATATCTTTTTAAACTTTTAATAGCTAAATATAATTCACTTTGTTGCTGATATAAACTATATATATTGATTTGATATTTTTTATTTAATTTTTCAAGCTCTTTTTCATTTAATGTATTTATTTTATCCATATTTATTTTTTATTATTTTCTAAAATTTTAAGAAGATATTCTTTATATTCTTCAATTTTTAAATTTATCCTTTCTTGTCAAATATGATAATAATTCATATTTGTATAATGGATATAATCTTGAAGTATTAATGATACTTCTTCTTTTGTAGATATTTTTTCAATATCTATATTTTTATTTTCAAAGCTTTTTACAGCTTTGATATTATATTCTTCATGTGGGATTAAATCATAATCCCCATGAATAACTTTATTTTTATTAGTCATTGTTGCTGTTTATTAAATAATAAATTCAAAAAATAAAATCCATTAAAATTCTATTTAATTGTTTTATTGAAGATGTTTCAAGATCATTTATAGATCTTTTTAATATTTCTTTATAATAAAAATTATTTCAAGTTCAGTTTAACATATTATTTTCATCTTCTTTTGTTATATTAAATATATTTATTTTAAACGTCTTTTGTATTAAAGAAGTTAATGGATATGGAGATATTATATTATTTTTAATAATATCTATATAATTATCAGAATAATCAAATTGTTCTGCTATATATAAAGTTAGTAACTCAATAAACTTATCGAATTTTTCTTCTTCAATATATTTAATAGCAAGTGGTGATTTTGAATTATCACCATGAATAGCACATATTCCATGTATAGTTCATTCTAATTCATTTTTATATTCATAATAATATCCATAACCATGCATATAATTCTTTGGTAATTCAATACTTCATTCACATGAATTAATTAAATTATTATAAGCATTCTCAATTTCTTTTTTTGTTATCATAGTTTTTTTTAGTTAAATAATAAATTTTAAGAAAGAAAAATAATTATGAATTTAATCATAATTAAATTTCTATTTTATAGATGGTGTTAAAATACATCTGGATCACCATCTATATCTAAATCAGCCTTTTTTTCAATTTTAGGCTGATTTTTAAGATATGTTGCTTCAATTTTATCTTTTGAAGCAATTAGTTCATTTAATTTAACATCACCATTGTATGTATTTTTGGCAATGTTAAATGTATTTTTAGATATCAATTCAAGATATCTTGTATTTTCCTCAATTATTTCTTTTAATTGAGTTAATATTTCTTCTTGTGTTGCTGTTTTCATAATTTCTAAATTATAAATATAAATTAATTTGTGTTTTTATGACTTTAACACCTGTCATATTTTTATTTTTATATCAAATTCATTATTTCTTCTTGTATTTTCTTTGATACAAGAAATTTTTCTTTTAATGATTTTAGAATATCTTCTGGTGTTTCACCAGCTTTTATTCTTTCAAGCATAATATTTTTATGCTTATTAAAATCATTATACCAAGGCTTTTCATCACCTTGATTTTTATTTTTGTTTTTTTCAGCAGCATCAGTTGCTGCTTTTCAGTCATCATCCTCAACCTCAAGGTCAAGTAATGACAACACATTATACCTACGATAGTAGGTAATTTCTGAACCCTTTTGTTGTGGGTTCAGTCATTCTTTCATTTCTAGAATACTTTCTAGAAATTCCTCAGGATTATCAATATTAACAATCCTTGTTATAACACTTTTTTCTTTTATTTGATGTGTTATAACTAATCACACTTCTGTTAGAAGTGGATTTAACTTTTTCTGGATTTGATCCAGAGTGGCATATTTGTAATTATATGCCTTTGTGTCTCTTTTGACACTTAAATCATGTTTTTTTACATGATTTATTTTTTGATAAATATTAAATTTATCAAATTTTATATTTTCTTGTTTTTCAGTGTTTTCATTCACTTTTTTTTGTATTGTACTCATAATATATAAATATTAAATAATAAATTTTTAGTATTTCATAGGATTAATAAATCCTATTACTTTACTATTATATATATAGTAATTTTAAACTTTTTTTCAAGTATGTTTTTTCTATTTATATTATTAAAAATTTAAATAATAAAATAATAAATTAAAAATTAATAATAATAATAATAGTTTTAGAAAATTTTTTAACAACATTCTATATCATAATAAAAATCAATAAAATGAATATGTTGTTATTCAAGTTAATATAGTAAATCATACTATATTTAATATTGTCATATTTGTCATATTTTTTATTTGTTATTAAAATAAATTTCATAAAGCTCTTTATAGATTAAATCTGTTTTAGTTTTATGTTTAATCCATATCACATTTTGTGATATATAATATGCTTGAAGTTCATCATAGTAAGTTGAACTTCATTTTTTTGTATTATATTCATCTATAATTTTATTAGAATATAATCTAATACTTTTATCTATGTTTAATTCATACATTGTGTCTAAAATTGCTTGAACTTTGTATTTTTGTTTTATTGTTAATTTTTGATTATATATATAATGAAAATATTCATGTAAAAATATAGTATTATTATCTACACTTTTTTCATTATAATATATAATATTTAATCAATTAATATAATATCATGGATTATCTTTCCATGGTATTATATTTTTATTTGTTATATTAATATTAAATATATCATCACTATATTTAATATTTTTTTCTATTAGTTTATTGTATAAATCATATTTGATTGATTTATCAATTTTATTTATACTAATAAATCAATATAGATATATTAATATTAATAATAAAAATATTCATATTAATTGTATCAATCTTATTATATATAATCATATATGTAAATATATTTTTTTCATAGTCTTTTAGTTAAAAATTAAATATAGCTTACTAACCCATTTGATTGTTTCAAAAATTTTAATGGTGTTAGTAAAAATTTTGTCCTCCATTCTTCTTTATCTCTTTCTTGCTTGTTTTTTATATATTGCTTAAATCAATTTTGAATATCTTCTTTTCAATACTCTTTTCTTTTTTTGATATATTCTTTTAATAATATATCTGTTATTCTAAAATTAGAACTAAATATCTTGTTCCAATATATCAGAAAATTTTCTACTTCTTTTTCTATTTCATCTTTATTTTCAATATTTACATCTTTATTTAATTCTATTTTATTAATTTTTGTTTTTGTTGTTTGCTTTTCTTTTTTGTCTTTATTGTCTATTTCTTCTTGTGTTGGATGTATAATCCATATCCGACTGAATTCTCAGCCTTTATTTATTAAATATCTTACTATTATTTTTTCTTCTTCTAATTCTTTAATCATTCTTGCTAGTTTCTTTTTTCAGATATTTAATTGTGATTGAATTCATCAAAATGTAAAATTCCAATCATCTGGTCTTGATAATAAATAAGCATATAATCATTTTGTATCAAGCCCTATATTATTATTTAATATAACATCATTTCATATGATTGTATATCATCTTTTTAGTCTATTTTCTAGTTTCATTTTCTAAATAATTAATTAATAAAATATATTTTTTAGTATTCAAATCATATATTTTTTGATCTGGATACTTTTCAAGAATTTCTTTTAATTCTTTTATGTTT
>Ga0256843_1001302_pt1 | contig 19832 bp, 14 predicted proteins | sample AlvinellametaG_FD_191572 | JGI IMG/M metagenome (GOLD analysis project Ga0256843, IMG submission 191572) | Pompeii worm associated microbial communities from hydrothermal vent at the East Pacific Rise, Pacific Ocean - Alvinella | ecosystem: Host-associated > Annelida > Integument > Unclassified ... | reverse complement strand
CCATAATATCCACACCCTGGATCACTTCAGGCTTGAGGCTTGAAGCATTCACAAGTTCATCATAGACCATTGCCGGTCTGAGGTTGGCAAATGTTCCCATCGCTTTACGAAGACCAAGCAGTCCTGTTTCAGGTCTGAGGTGACGCTCAAGGTTGTCCCATTTTGGTCCGCCGATCGCACCAAAGAGTACGGCATCACACTTTTTGACACCCTGAATGGTCTCTTCAGGAAGCGGTACACCTGTCTCATCGATCGCCGCTCCACCAAGGAGCATCTCTTCATATTTAAGGTTGAACCCCTGTGCTACAGAGACTGCATCAAGTACCTTCAATGCCTCATCTACGATCTCAGGACCAATTCCGTCCCCTTTGATGACACCTATTTTATAACTCTTCATTATTTCGCTCCTTGGGCAATCTCTTTTTTGGCAAAGTTGATCAGTCCGCCCGCATCAACCAGTTCCTGCATAAACTCCGGGATCGGTGTGAACTTGTAGGTTTTCGCCTGAGTCACATTGATGACCTCTCCCGCATCCATATCGATACGTACCGTATCACCTTCATTGATCTCATCCGCCTCTTTCAGCTCAAAGATAGGAAGACCCATATTAAATGCATTTCTATAGAAGATACGTGCAAATGTTGGCGCAATGATCGCATTGATCCCTGCCGCTTTGAGTGCGATAGGCGCATGCTCACGGCTGGAACCGCATCCGAAGTTCTCACCTGCAACAATGATATCACCCTCGTTCATTTTGGAGACGAACTCAGGATCCGCATCTTCCATGACATGTTTTGCCAGTTCGCTTGGCTCTGAAGTGTTAAGATAACGTGCAGCGATGATCAGATCTGTATCAATATTATCACCGAATTTCCAAACTTTTCCTTGCAAATTGCATCCTTTTAAAAACGGTCAGCCCGTTAAAAATTTTCGCGATTATAGCCAAAAAAATGGAAATTAACAAATTTGGTACACAAAATGAAGAAATTTTCGGTATAATCCACCTTTAACAAAACTTAAAAAGAGACCTCTTCTCAACACACCAAAGGATTTTAATGGCAGCAAAAGACAGTATGAAGAATATAGAAGCGTTATTCAAATCCAAAAAGAAGGGCGATGTCGTTACCTTCGAGAACATTGCCAAAGAGTTTACCAAAGCACCTACTGCTGCACAGGCGAAAAAGATCGCCAAACTTGCAGAAGATGCCAAAGTGGAGATCATCTCCGCTTCGGAATATGCCAAACACCTCACAGACAAAGAGAGTAAACGCCGTGAAGATGCGCGTAAACGTGCTGCTGACGGTGAGATAGAAGATGAATTCGACCTACACAAAGAGAAAGAGCTGCTTGAGTGGAGCCGTTCTGACTCCCCTGTACGTATGTATCTGCGTGAAATGGGAAAGATACCGCTTCTGACCAAAGAGGAAGAGGTAGAACTGAGTAAACAGATCGAAGAGGGTGAAGAGATCATCATCGATGCGATCTGTTCGGTACCCTATCTTATTGACTATATCCTCAACTACAAAGAGCCGCTGCTTAACCGTGAAAGACGTGTAAAAGAGCTCTTCAAGAGTTTTGAAGATGACAAGAGTGACAGTGACAAAGATGATACGGAAGAGACCGAAGCTGAAGAGGGTGCAAGTGAAAACCCAAAGAATGACAAGCGTGTCAAACAGGTTGTAGAGAGCTTCAAACGTCTTGAAAAAGCAAAAAAAGAGTGGATGAAGGCAAGAGAGGGACTCGATGAGCTCCTTGCTACAGAGACAGATCCTGTCAAGATCATCCATGAACGTCTCAAGATCGCATACAAGAAAGAGCAGCTCAAAGCTGCCCTGCTTGACCTTGGACCAACTTCTAAGCTTATTAACGAACTGGTGAAAGCCATGGAGACGGCACTAAGAAGTGATGACAGTTTTGAAAAAGAGCTTAAGCGCCTGGAGTATAAACTCCCGCTCTTTAACGACACACTCAAAGCCAACCACCAGAAGATCCTTGACAACATCATCAACATGGACAAAGATGACATCATCGATGCCGTTCCTGAGACAACCATGGTCTCTACCTATGTTGAGATCAAAAAGCTCTTTGAAACCAGAGAAGCAAGTAAAGGCGGTTTTGACCTGAGCGAAGAGAAACTTCAGGAGATCCTCAACCAGATCCGTCAGGGTAAAGCCAAGAGTGAGAAAGCCAAAACACGTATGGCAAAGTCCAACCTCAGACTGGTTGTTTCCATCGCCAAGCGTTACACCAACCGCGGTCTGCCGTTCCTTGACCTCATTCAGGAAGGGAACATTGGTCTGATGAAGGCAGTAGACAAGTTCGAGTATGAGAAAGGGTATAAGTTCTCCACCTATGCCACATGGTGGATCCGTCAGGCGATCTCAAGAGCCATCGCTGACCAGGCAAGAACCATCCGTATCCCGATCCATATGATCGAGACGATCAACCGTATCAACAAGATCATCCGTAAACACCTGCAAGAGACAGGAAAAGAGCCAGATCTTGATACGATCGCAAAAGAGGTAGGACTCTCTGTGGACAAAGTAAAGAACGTTATCAAGATCACCAAAGAGCCTGTCTCTCTTGAAACACCGGTCGGTGACGAGGATGACGGAAGATTTGGTGACTTCATCGAGGACAAGACAACACTGAGCCCAACCGATGTTGTACTTAAAGACGACCTCAACAACCAGATCGACGAGGTACTCGACCAGCTCAACGAAAGAGAGAAAGCAGTCATCCGTATGCGTTTCGGTCTGCTTGAAGATGAGAGTGACAGAACCCTTGAAGAGATCGGGAAAGAGCTTAACGTCACCCGTGAGCGTGTACGTCAAATTGAATCTTCTGCGATTAAAAAACTCAAACACCCTAAAGTAGGTCGTAAACTTAAGAATTATATCGAGGAGTAAATCTACTCCTCTCCCCTATCTACCTTTCTTTAACTTACTATCTCCTATTCTCTTTACATCCAAATATATTTTATGGTATAGTAATGTATAAAAATGATGTATAGGAAACAGTAATGCACAGAACACAGATCTACTTTGAAGAGCCTCTCTTTGAAGAGCTCAAAGCACAGGCAAATGCTTTAGGACTCTCTTTGTCTGCCTATATACGTGAAACCCTTAAAAAAGACCTGCAAGAGAAAAAGAACACACCGAAATCTAATGACTTCAGCCAGTTTGCAGGCATGTGGAAAGGAAGAGATACTACACAAGAGACACTAAGAGAACAAGCGTGGAAATGATACTTTTAGATACCAATGTACTTATAGAGATTTTAAAAGGCAATCAAAAAACGATTGACAAAGTACAAAGTTTTACAGGAACACTCGATATATCAGCTATCACGGTTATGGAGCTTTACTATGGTGCACGCAATAAAGCAGAACTGACAAAACTTGAAAAGTTTGTCTCTCTATTTCACATGATACAACTAAGTGAGCATATCTCCATACAGGCAACAAAACTTGTAAAGACCTATGCTAAAAGTCACCATTTAGACATTCCTGACAGTCTTATAGCATCTACGGCATTGGTCAATCACTGTAAACTGTTTACCTATAATGTCAAAGATTTTAAATATATCAAAGATATAGTTTTATTATAAAAGTAACCATAATGAATACAACACCTCAATTCTTCGCCCTCATTATCGGTACGGAGATCCTCAACCGCCGCCGTGAGGACAAGCATTTTGACTTTGTTACCAAAGTACTTGAGAAACACGGGCACAAACTCGCCGGCTCATTCATTATTGAAGATGACCCCGCACTCATTATCAATACCATCAAATTCATCGCCTCTCAGCCCAACCCTATTCTCTTCTCATTCGGAGGTATAGGTTCTACACCCGATGACCATACACGCAAATGTGCCGCCATTGCCCTTCGAAACGGGCAGATGGAGGTCAATCCGGAGGCAAAGAAGATCATCGAGGATACATTAGGCAAGCGTGCCTACCCTCATCCTGTCAAGATGGCAGAGCTTCCCAAAAATGCCAAACTGCTGAAAAATCCTGTCAATAACATGCCGGCATTTCAACTTGACGACCGCTATTTTTTCATGCCGGGTTTCCCCGAGATGAGCCATCCTATGGTGAAACAGATACTTGATACATTTATACCTGAAGCCGAACCGACATTTCGTTATACACTCACGGCAAATTGTAGAGAAAATCTCTTTATAGAACTGATGGAACAGACCCCCAAAGAGGTAGAGGTCTCTTCTCTTCCCAAACTGCACGACAGTAAAGGCTGGCAGGCAAGCCTCTCGGTAGCTTCGAAAAACAACCTTTTGGCAAAAGAGATATTTGGACAGTACATTGAGCTTCTTGAAAAAGAGAACATATCATACATCTTAGAAAATGAGTAATCAATGTTAATAGACTCTCATCGTACAGAGTATCCTAAAAGAGATCGAATCTATATACATGAAACATCTTAAAAATCTATCTTATACGTTGCACATACAACTGCAACAGATCCTCAATCTCTTCCTGCTGCTCGTTTTGGCAAAATATACAGCCTTCCTCTCCTATGGTTGGGATAAAATCATCATTGTACTGATCTTGACACTTGCAATGGCATATCTGCTTCACTATATACAGCAACGAACCATATTACCATATATCCCCTACTCCGCCTTGACAACTGCACTGGGTGTGCTGTTGATGTCCTTTGCCACACACCTGTGGATCACTATTGTTGTTATTTTTATTGCACTTGTACAAAAACATTTTTTACGGATCGAGAACAGACATATATTCAATCCTTCCAATTTCGCACTTATTTTCGGACTGTTTTTCTTCTACTCGGACTTTCATATTGTACTAGGTCAACTGGGAGATTCTTTATATCTTGCCACATTGGTTCTGTTTTTAGGGAGTATAATCCTCTACCGTATCGAACGATGGATCATTTCCATTGCCTTTGCGATCTTCTATCTGCTTTGCCAATACTTTATCATCATCCAGACCGATCCGGTGATGGAGATGGAAAACATTCTACTGCGTTTCTACTCCGTCTCATTCATTCTCTTTGTTCTGTTTATGCTGACAGACCCCAAAACCACACCGGCACAACCTTTGCGACAAATCTTTTTTGCCGGCACCCTTGCATTAGTTGCTACTATCCTTGACTATACCAACGGTTTTCGGGTACAGCATCTCTTTATGGCACTTTTTATCATATCTGCATCTCTTCCTCTCTTTAGTCATATACGTAGCAGTGATAAAAAACGGTACCTTGTATGGTGTATATTTGTTTTAGCTATGGGTGCTATAATCTTGATCGAACTACGTCCGCCTTACTATTTTGCAATGGATGTATAGACTACAGGAGAGTGTGTGAAAAAACAAGACAAGATTGCCCTTGGTATTTTGATCGCCGGATTGGCGCTCATTGGCATATATAAACTGACTATGAAAGAGCCGATCCCTCTTGATGAGCATCAAGTCACCCAGATAAAAGAACAAATTATCCTGCCTCAATACCCTGTAGAACGTTATCGCAACATCCCTGAGGTGCAAGCCTATCTTTCCGATCTTCAAAAAATGATCGCACACGGTGGATCGGTACTGCCTCTTGATAGGAATGAATTGGATACAACTGCACAAAAAGTACAACAGCTATTGTTAAAAGACCCAGACTTTCTCTCCGACACTAAAGAGAACGGGAAGATCCTCCACAATGACATGATGCGCATCATCCCTGCAATCACGAGTAACCTTGATGCAAAAGATACTTCCCTTTGCAGCAAACACCGATGCTACCTTGCGCAAAAATACAACTTTGTAACCAATACCACCACACAGGCCATCGTTGATGCAGATGATATGAAAATTCTCTCTGTCAAACGCTACAGACAGATGCAACCTGACATTTCACGCCGATTAAATGATATTGCTGTTGCCATTGCGCTTCAGGCACCGGAAGTGGCAAAAGAGCTCAAACATACCCCCAAACGCAACGAGATCACTATGGCAAATGTACGAGGAAGTATGAAAGAGTCCCCCTGTGAAGACACTACCCATCTGTGTGTCGCACCGACATTTGCTGACCACCAGAACGAACGTGCGCTTTGGGCGGTGATCGATCTGACAGAGATGCGCCTTGCTGCAGCCAAATGGGCAGGTCTTGGGAAAACAACGACCCCGGCATGTATCGGTGAACGCAGTTTGCAAAACCGCTACATCATGGAAAACTTCTGCCAAAAAGATACCCTTCTGGAAAAAAACGGTTGGAAACTTCACTACAGGCTCACCGGTTCTGACGGTCTGGAAATACGTGATGTTAGTTTTAAAGGAAAACCGCTTCTTCGATCGGCAAAGATCGTTGACTGGCATGTCAGCTACCAGCAAGAGAGTAATAAACCCATCGACCCCACAACCGAAGCGTATGTTGAGGGCAGACGGGTCGAGTTCGTACAGGGAGAGAACGGCAACTATATGTTCGGCTATAACGATGCCATGGGCTGTCCCCTCTTCTCTACTTCAGTCGTACTTGCTTTCAATGGACCACAAATTCGTGACCTTCCCAAAAAAGACGGCTTTATGCTAACACAGGACTTCCGTAACCCTAAGTGGCCTATGGCATGCAACTACCGTTACGAGAACCGTTTTGAGTTCTATAATGATGGATCATTCCGTATTGTAGGGGTAAACAAAGGTAGAGGGTGCGGCGATCACGCGATCTACCGACCCGTCATGCGAATCGATACGGATATAGATAAAAAAGAACGTTTTTATACCAAAACGACAGAGGGGTGGCAGCGTCAAACCAAAGAGTTTAAAGCCAAGGTCGATACAGATACACCCTACCCATACAAAATTGTCTCCGCGACACATCCTGGCAGCGGATACTACATAGAACCGAACCGGGGACAGTTCAACGATCATAGCAGAGGAGACAACGCCTCACTCTTTGTGACCGCATTTCATACGGATGAAGGAGATACCGATCTGCTTACACTCGGTTCATGCTGCAAACTAGATGAAGAAGGAGTAGAACGCTATGTCAATGGTGAGTCCATCATTGATAGCGATCTTGTCATCTGGTATATCCCTCACATTCAAAACGATGCAAGAGAAGGACATGAGTACTGCTGGGCTGATACCGTCATAGGCGATGACGGGAATGTTCATATACAAGTATGGCCATGTACGGTCGGTCCCAAATTCGTCCCTATAGATCACAAATAGAAAGGTTTATCCATGCGTAAGTATTTTTCCATCATTATTGCTCTTCTTATCGTTGCTCTGGCAGCTTATTTCACACTGAATAATTCTAATGACGCTAAAAAAACGACACAAAGAATAATCCAAATTACAAATCCTGATATCGGAACATTTGGCAAACAAACCCACTGTGGCAGACCGCCAAAATTCTTGAAACAAAAAGGTATTCCTCAGCCTGTACTTATTGACCTTTCTCAGAAACACCATCAGGGCATAGCACTGCTGTACGGAAACAGTTTTAAAAAGACTCTACACCCAAAAGAGTGGGGACGTTTCGAACATTTCGGAACCTATGCACTGGATAGAGACGGCAATATCTACCTGGCTCCTATGCCCTATATCTCGATCACGCCTTCAACGTTCTTATATCAGACAAATATTTACAAACTTGACAGTAAAAATGCTGAACTCTCCGTCTGGATGCATCTCGACAACATTCTTCCCGGTGCGAACAACCCTTTCGGTGTGATCTCTCTTGTCTTTGACTGTGATGATCAGACACTATGGGTCAGTGCCATAGATAAAAGTGACTACCGGACACAAAAAGGGCGTATCTATCATATCGATATCAAATCAAAATCCATCATAGACACCTATGATGGATTTGATGCCCTAACGTTATCCCTACTGCATACAAATAAAGGAAAATACCTACTTGCAGGATCGGCACGTGACAATGGGGTCTATGCATTTTCAATCGCAGATAAAAAACTGGGAAAACCAATAAAACTCTTCTCCCTGCCCGATGCCAATATGCATGTACGTAAGATCAAAGTAAGGGGTAACAGTACTTTAGAACTACAGGCTATACCATTTACCTATACACTGATCGTCCAAACCGATACGGAAGACCGTACTTACTATAATGCTGTTAAAAATACAAACAACGCTTCCTGGGTCATTAAAAAAATAGGAACTTAAATATTTTTATGTTGCATTTAGGAGATTTTTTCTTTGTATAATGTACTGTTGAACTCAATTCTATAAATATTATGGAGAGAGAATAGCTTCAATGGTTATGTTACAAAAAAGGGGAGACATATATGCGTACTTTAAAATGGCTATTTGTTGTTATGGTAATAACAACAATAGGAAATGCAGCACAGGTGACACTTATAGCAAAATATGGTAAAACAGGGGGACTTGCAGGAAATCTTAATAATGTTGGAGATACTGTCAACGGAAGAAACATCTGTCCAAGTACCAATACCAATGCAAATGGAACACCAGGATGTGATATGAGTGATGATCCCGGGTTGAATGATAATGGTACCCCAAACAACCCTGATGACGATTACTATGAAGGAGATATGATCGTCCGTACTAATGACAGCTTTGAAGCAATCGCTGCATACAGTTGGATTGGCAATGCGGGAGGAGATGAAGAACAAGTAACCATTACAGGTACACTTCCTTCCGGTACTGGATTTATTTGGGATGGAATACCAGGTTCGTGTCTACTTCCTGACAGTACACTTTCAGCAGATAAAAAAACAGTCGTCTGTATCAAAAAAGATTTTGATACCAATGATGTAGGTTCTTTTGCAGAAGATATGGCCTTTGCCGTTAAAGTGGAAGGAGATGCAGTTAATGGATCCACACCAGGATATATTGAGTTCAAAATTGAATCTCCCAATGCTTCACCGGTAACGGATACCACACAAACCACAAATCCTAACGATGAGGATCAAATAGTTGTTACAGCATCACCACGCTGGAACATCGACAAACACAGGGGATCCGGATACTATACCACACAATATGGGCAAACCAACCCTGATACAGGAGAGACGGGATGGATACTATGGTACAACTTTATCATTGAAGTAGATGAAGTAGATGGTGAAACAGATGACCCTATCAATCCTTCTTTAGGAAATGAAGCATTACAGGGAGGTGCAGATGCAACCGTCTCATTCATCGATGATCTAAGCCAGATCGCACCCAATGCGGTACTCGCAACATGGAGTAGTAGCGGTGCCTGCGATATGACACACTCCAACAGTGATGAACCCTATGCAACACCAAATGCGACTTATCCTGATCGTAGTGTCTCCGCACCAAACGGACCGCTGGCTATCACTTGTACACAGAGCGGTACGGATGTTAACATACAAGTAGACCATATAGACGGTACTCTGACCAATGCTCCAGTTAAAACCCAACGTGGCGCATTACTACCTGTGAATAGAAAAATCGCTGCAATCGGTACCGTCAAAGTTTTTGTACCAATCAGTGATGTTGAAGCAGGTAATGACCATACAGCAGGAAATGCTGATGATGGTATATTGGGAACAAAAAACTGTGTCACAAGCTTTACGCCTAAAGGTATTTCAGGAACTGCAAACTTCAATGGAGCAGAAGAAAGCGAAAAAGACAACTGTTACTCCTATACACTCTATGCAGCAAGAGGATCATGGTCCAAAACATATCGAAGAGGATGGAGTGACCAAGCTGATCAACGACTGGAATGGGGAAGTGACGGTACAACAAATGATTGGTGGTATCCACCTACCGATGCTGCTATTGTATGGGGAGGAGACGGTACGGCAACCCCCGGAACTATGTGGGGTACCTATACGGTTTATAGCAATTCAGGAGGTACCGATATTGCCAACCCTGCCATTTGTGACGTAATAGATACGGAAACCTATGAGATGGTTCTGCTTCATGAAGATGGTACAGATGACCCAAATACAGCAGTAGATGATGGAAAACATGCTGTAGACATTAACTACGGATGGACAGAAACCGTTCCAGATATCAAAGTAGAATATGCGGTAGGTTACATTGGAACATGGCCTCCTGATCCATATTCTGCTGCAGGTGATACTGTGGCAAAAGAGTGTAATGATACGTCCATCACATGGTATGATACTTTTACGGAAGCATCCCAGCATGGAGCAGTTTCCAAAGCCAGACTGACAGCATCAACACTACCGGTAGAAAAATATATGGCGATGCGTATCAAGCATAGAGCCAGAAGTACTTACCTGACATCGGGACAACCGATCCCTAACAAAACATTGTTAGTCAATTATGCGACGTATAAAAGTGCTTTGACCGATAATAAATATATAAATAACAAATATATCGCACAGGATGCGGACAATCCACATAGTGGGGGGTGGTCTGGCGATAGACTGACACTTCAAAGAGCCAAGGTAAGAATCACCAAAGATATGCAGCCTACTGCTGTCAGTCCAGGTTCTGAACCTACCGTTACTCTGACACCAAGCTTTACTGTAGATGGTCCTACCCCTCAAACAGATAATGTTGTGATCGCAGATCTTCTTCCTGCAGGACTCAGCTATAAAGCAGGCTCTATCGTGGGGACATATGACAACGGTATCAATTACGGTGAACCTACCGTGCATTCACCTGCAACAGATGCAGAATGTAACCTCTATGCAAAGACTTTGGTAGAAGATGGAAAACCATGTGGTACACTCAACGGAGGTACGGGAAAAGAGAGTATTCTCGTTTGGGATCTTGGACAACAGACAACAGGCACTGTTTACGGAGACATCAACTTTACGACTGTTGTGACTATCGATGCTCCTCCGGGGGTACTCTCCAACTATGTGCAGATCGAATCACCTGCAGATGAAAGCGAACCTTCAAAAAGAATAGCCAATGCCAATGTCAGCAACAGTGTACCCTCCTCACTCTTGATCGTTAAGAGTGTACAGACACCACTTCATGAGGTTAATAAAGGAAGCCTTCTGAACTGGATGGAGTTCAGTGTCGGGGTAAGAAACGGTTCTGCTGACTCATTAAGCGAACTTGATATCATTGATATCCTTCCTTTCAACGGAGACGGCACATCAGGAAGCTTCACATTTACCCCATCCGCTGGTACCACTGTTGACAGACAACGTACTCCGGCAACAAGTTATAACGGTCAATTTGAATTCGACAGTATGAGCTTTGATGAGAATGGGGAATGTAACGCTGCCAATATCACCTACTGGTATACCAATGCAGCCGATCCGCTTGATATTTCACCGGTAGCCTCATCCAATACAGATAATAACGGTGCACCAACCACTATCTGGTGTGAAGGAACCCAAACCGGACCAAATGCATCTTGTAATTTTACCAATACAGATGTTACTGCTGTACGTATCAGAGGGGTTGATATGGATCCTTCCGGTACCTGTTACCTAAATTTGAAATTCGCTACACAAGATAACCATGACAACGATATCTACTCCAATACCTCAGGTGCAAAAGCCGTAGGTGTTACCAATGCTGTTCTGAGCAATACCGTTTCCGCCAAAGTCTATGCAAGCTCAATTGGTGACAAAGTATGGTTGGACACAAATAAAAACGGAGCTCAAAATGCAGGAGAAAACGGTATTGACGGTGTTACCGTTGAACTTTATGATACTGCCGGGAACCTTATTGCGACTACTACAACTGCAAATGGAGGTCTCTATCATTTCGATAACCTTATCCATGGTGACTATATTGTTGAAATTGAACCTCCGGTAGGCTACCTTGTGACGGCACAGAACCAAAGTGGTAATAATGCAACCGATTCCGATATAGACCAAAACAACCATCGAACCGACACCATCACATTGGGTATGGATGAAGACAGAACCGATATTGATGCCGGTCTCTATACACCTGTCATTTCCGGTAATGTATTTGATGACGGTGACGGTAACAACAACGTTGGAGGAACTCCAATTGCCGCACCTAGCGGAACACAACTCTATGCAACACTGCTTGATGCACAGGGGAATGTTCTCGCAAGTACACCTATTGCTCAGGACGGGAGCTACAGCTTCGGTGCGGATGATGGTGTCAGAGCCAATTCAAACTATACCGTTGTACTTGCAACCACACAGAATGCAACTGTATCGGATCTTCCTAACGAATGGAACAATACAGGAGAAAATATTAACTCTGCCGGTACAGGGAATGATGGAGATGTGAACGGTATTGTCTCTGTTTCAGTAGGCACGGACGATGTACCTCAAGTAGATTTCGGTATCAATCATAAACCGACAGCCGATAATAAAACAGAGCCGTCTCAGTTGAACCCGGGAGGAGATATAAAAGTTCCGGTTCCGGCACTCACAGGTTCAGATACGGAAAGCAGCAATCTGACATATGTAATCAATACACTTCCGACGAATGGTACACTATACCATGCAGATGGTACTCCGGTACAAGTAGGCGATATTGTTGATCCTGCTACCCTAACGGTCGATCCTGATGACGGTGACCAGATTGTTACATTTACCTATAGCACGATTGATGATGCAGGGGTGCATTCTGACCCGGCTACGGTCACTATGCCGTTTACGAACCTTCTGATCTCCGGTCATATTTTTGATGATAACGACGGAGACTCTCAGATCAACGGTACACCGATCTTCGAAGCGGACGGTCAACAACTTTATGCAACCCTTTTGGATGAGAACGGTAATGTACTGGCATCTATGCCTATCCAACAAGACGGGACATACAGTTTCGGAAATGCAGATGGCGTACAGGCAAATACACAATACTCCATCGTACTTTCTACTGCAGAGAATGCAACAACACCTGATCTGCCATCCGCATGGACGAATGTAGGTGAGAACATCAACTCTGCCGGTTCAGGAAATGACGGTACAGCAGACGGGAAAATCACTGTAGCTGTAGGAAGTGACAGTATCCCCGATATTGACTTTGGTATCGTACCTCCTGTTCACATAGGAGACAAAGTATGGATAGAGGATGACAATGACGGAGATGCTACAACCGGTACGGTTACCCCTGCTGCAGGTGTAACAATCAAAGCAGTCTGTAACGGTATTACATATACGACACAAACTGACTCAAACGGAAATTACCTCTTGGGTGTACCTGTTAATTCAACATGTACGGTCACAGTAGAAACACCGCCGAATACTGTACCGGCTAACGGTTCAGATGACAGCACTGTTACAGATACGACCAGTGAAAATGACAAAACACATAACAGCAAAGGTACGACTGTTACGGTCGGTACCACTGACAACTTGAGTCTTGATTTCGGATTTGTTAAAACAGGAAGTATCACCGGTTCTGTCCTGGAAGATACCAATAAAGACGGTAAAGGTGATACACCGATAAAGAATGTCACTCTGACACTCTATGATGCAAATGGGGTAAAAGTAGCGACAACTGTCACTGATGCAAATGGTGAATACCACTTTGACAGCCTTCCTCCGGGAGACTATACGATCAAAGAAACACAGCCTTCCGGATATGTAGATGTAAGTGAAAATGAAGGTGGACATGACAATGACCAACCAAATGATGGTATTGTTAATTCAATTAAAGCAACAGTGAGTCCAGGTGAAACGGACATCAGCAATGATTTCATAGAAAAAAGAGATTCCGGTACGATCAGTGGTACGGTCAAGGCCGTAGATAACAACGGCAAATATTCACCTATCCCAAATGTCACACTTGTCCTCTACAATGAGCAGGGAGATGAAATGGCTCGCACCACAACAAATACCGCAGGAAACTACTCATTTACCGCACCTCCTGGTAACTACTATATTCAGGAACAGCAGCCAGATAACTACTACAGTGTCAGTGAAGATGAAGGTGGTGCGGATGATGATGCAGTCCATAGTCTGCTCAATACGATCAGTGTTAAACTTGGTGTCACGGAAGTAGATATCAAAAATGACTTTATAGAGAAAAAAGTCGATCCTTACACCTGTAGTGTATGTGCACCGAAGATCTGTAACAGCTGTACGGCAAACGCAGTAACGTTCACTCCTGATGGTGCGGCTGTTGTAACATGGAAAGCTACAGACAACAGTGTCAACTATGAAATTTATCTCAATGGTAAGTTTATTACTTCCGTAGGGAAAGATACACGTGAGTACAGATTTAAAAACCTTACAAGCGATACACAATACACGGTTAAAGTCGTAGCTGTTGGTAAATTTGGAGGAGGACTGCCTCAAACATTTACCTTTAAAACGCCTTCTGTCGGAACAGCATGGATGCCGGCACTCTACTACATCATGCTTCCGTAGTAGAAGCTAGCTATCTTATCTGCATTCGCAGATGAGATAGAGACTTTTCTTCCATTTTATCCTTAAATTCTCAGCAAGATTGAGATACCATAATCAAAACTTTCCATTAAAGATAATTCATTTATGTCACGCTACCGTAAAGCCCTCAGTCATCCTGTTGTCGCCAGACTTTCGCTCATTCAGCTTATCAGCTATTTCGGGACATGGTTTTCTCAGGTTGCCATATTCTCCATGCTGGTCGACTTCGGTGCCGATACCGTCACCATCTCGATGACTGCTGCCATGGCGATGCTTCCTGCAGTAGTGCTTGCACCACTTATTGGTATTGTCATTGACCGTATCCCGTTCAAAAAGCTGATGATAACACTGCTATTCATCGAAATAGGTGCGACTCTCAGCTTTACGCTTATCGATTCACTCTCACTGGTCTGGCTTTTAATGCTGCTTATTTTTCTTCGTTCAGCAGCTTCTTCCATGCTCTTTTCCGCCGAAATGTCCCTCTTTCCAAAGATCATCGAAGGAGAGATGCTCAAGAACACCAACGAGATCCACTCCATTATCTGGTCGTTCACCTATGCAGCTGGTATGGCTGTAGGCGGTCTTGCGACCTACTACTTTGGCTACGATACCGCTTTTATCATTGACGCTTCTCTCTACACCGTAGCACTTTTCATCCTGCTGGGACTCAAGCTTGATCTTGAGCCCGAAATACGTGTACACAGCCACTGGAAAATGTTCAAAAACGGTTTTTTCTACCTGCTTGGGAACAAAAAACTACTGCATCTTATCTTTTTGCATGCCGCTTTAGGATTGACCAGTTTTGATGCGCTTGTCACCCTGCTTGCGGACTTTCAGTACAAAGAGCTCATTGCCGTTCCTCTTGCCATTGGCTGGATCAACGCTGTGCGCGCCACAGCTCTGATGGTCGGTCCTTTTTTCATAGGGAACTGGATCAGTTCAAAAAACCTGCACTTTTTCTTTTTTCTCGAAGGTGTTGCCATCATTCTCTGGAGTCAGTTGCAGTTTGATTTCTACTGGGGACTTGTCGCACTCTTTGGTGTAGGCTTTTTCACCTCGACACTATGGAGCTACACCTACCTCATGCTTCAAGAAGAGACCCAAAGCGAGTACATGGGTCGTGTCATCTCATACAACGACATGTTCTTTATGCTTTCCAACATCGCTACGGCACTCTTTATTGGGTATGCTTCCAAAGGCGGATTGTCTCTGGAAACCATTACATTTGTGCTTGGTACAGGATTTATCGCTGCTGCCGGTTATTACCTATGGTTCAAAAAACACTATTTACCCTAATACTCAAAGAATATCTTTTTTTAATAGTTATCATTATATAGTCTTTTCAACATTAATACAGTATGATAAAATAATCAAAGAACCAATGGATCGCCTATGATGAAAAAACTCACTATTTTGATTACGCTACTCTTCTTTGTTAGCGGATGCAGTACGGATGAATCACGTAAAGAGATCCATATCGCCACCAATAAATGGATCGGATATGCACCACTCTTTCTTGCCAACGAACGTGGTGAACTCAAAAAACTTAATTTCCACTTGATCCAGAGTGTATCACTTGCCGAAGCAATGGAGGTTTTCAATATCGGACGGGCAGACATCGTCACCACAACACAGCATGAATATTTTGCGCTTAAGCAGACCAATGCACTCAAACCAGTTATTCTCCTTGACCGTTCTAACGGAGGAGACATGATACTGTCAAATAGAACCATCAAAGAACTTCAAAATGCAGAAAATATAGATGTCTATCTTGAAATAGACTCCATCAATACTGAACTCTTCAAAGATTTTGCCAAAAAATTCTCTCTTTCAGACAACCGTTTAACCTTCCATAATCTGGATCAACAACAGATACAAAATGTTGAAAACAGACAGAACAAAGCGATCATCATTGTCTCCTACAGTCCCTATGATATTGCACTGCAGTCAAAAGATTTCCATACCATTGCATCTACCAGAGATATCAACACATTGTTGGTTATCGATGCACTCTGTGTGCGTAATAACATTATAGAAGCCTACCCAAAACGGCTGCAGGAACTCAAAGATGTCATTGACCGTGCTATTGAGGATATTAAAACAGATCCTAAAGGGGTACATCAAACAATACGCTCATATTTAGGTGATATCAGCTACGAAGAGTTCAAAGAGTCCCTCTCTATGATCAAATGGATCAATCACCCTTCTAAGGAGGAGATACGATCAATCAATCAAATGGGATATGCAGAGGATGTGATACTAAAATGAGAACATTACCGATTAAATGGTTTTTTATTGCACTGTTTCTCTCTGCATTTTTACTGCAAAGTTTTATCTTCTACAGCTTTTTTAAAGAAGCAGAACAAAATATGGTACACCTTCTTCGGGACAACCTTCAGGCAAAAGTACTGGTACTCAAACATTTTCTGCAAAAAAATATCGAACCTGACAATATTAACAATATCGTAACATTTCTCGATAATACAGCCGTTACCAGTGACCTTATCAAAGATATTCATATTTTTGATGAGAAAGGAACACGTATCTATGCAACAGACAGAGGGTCACACCCCACTACTACCCAAAACCACTGCAATAACATTGCTCAAATATCAGTAGCAGATCTCAATACAAATAACTGTTTTTCCTTCTTCATCAGACTTTACAAAGGACTCGACCCCTACTACTATAAGGTCTATGTCTATACCGATACCCAATATATCCACTCTCTTATCAGTAAACAGAAATACAAATATATACTCTATTTCACTCTATTCACCCTGCTTTTCTTCCTCTTTTTCTGGTATATTCTCAACCGCTTTCTTACCATACCGCTCAAGGAACTCAGACAGTATGCCTACTACTCCACCAAAGAACCCAAACTCTTTAAAATCACGGAGCTTGAGAGTATTCGATATTCACTCATGATAACCTTCAATCGTCTGAAGAAAGAGCAGGAAGAGCTCTATAAACTTTCTACGCAGGATTCTCTCTGTGGACTCTATAACCGACTAAGCCTTATGGAAAAGCTCAAATGGCTCATAGAAAAATCCCAAAGAGACCATTCTGAGTTTGCTATTATCTTCATCGATCTTGATAATTTCAAGCATATCAACGATACGAAAGGTCATGATTTTGGAGATATTATACTCCAAAAGGTTGCATCTTTACTCTTTGAAGCTATTCGAAAAAATGATTTTGTTGCACGTTTTGGCGGCGATGAGTTTGTTGTGATACTCCCTGATTTTCAGGATGAAACAGTCATCATCGATGTAGCACAGCGTATACAGAAGAAATTCTCTTCTTTAAGTGAATATACGATGGTTACGGCAAGTATGGGAATTGCCATCTATCCAAAAGATGGAAAAGATGCTTCAACACTTCTAAAAAATGCTGATATCGCCATGTATAAAGCAAAAGAGCTTGGAAAGAGTAAATATCACTTCTTTACAGAATCACTCAATAAGATCATTGAAGAGCATCTTCATATACAAAGACTGCTTCGCAAAGCACTTAAAGAAGGAAATTTCCAACTCTATTATCAGCCCAAAGTGGCAATTGACAACAGCAGGATTGTTGGATGTGAAGCACTCCTTCGTCTCATTGATCCAAAGGAGGGGTCTATCCCCACAGAAACTTTTATCTCCGTAGCGGAAAAAAGCGGTCTTATTATAGAAATAGGAAGATGGGTCATCCACGAGGCGATCCGCCAGATAGAAGCATGGAAAGAGACTCACTTCAAAGATATCCGTGTCTCTATCAATGTCTCTGCAGTACAGTTTCATGACAAACAGTTTATCAAGTATCTCACATCAGCAACATCAGATAAAGACCTCTACTCAAAACTTGACATAGAGTTAACGGAATCTTCTCTTATCTCCGATATGAAGAGTACAGTGACCTATTTACACAAGATAAAAGCACTGGGCATCACTCTCTCTTTGGATGATTTCGGAACAGGCTACTCTTCGCTCTCCAATCTGAAACAGATCCCATTCGATACAGTAAAGATCGACCGATCATTTGTAGAAGATGTCACAACACTTCAAAGCAGATCATTTGTAGAGATGATCATCAATATATCCAAAATATTGAGAATGGAGACTGTTGCCGAGGGGGTTGAAACAGAGGCGCAGCGCAAAGAGCTTCAGAATATGGGCTGTGATCTCTACCAGGGGTATTACTGCTCCAAACCTCTGCCTGTTTCAGAGTTTGAAGCACTTTTTTTAGAAAAGAACTGTACTAAAAAAAACCTATAAGTTCTTCTCTATCAGCGAGACCACCTTTGATATCTCACCATCTGAAAGTTTGCCAAACTTCTGATAGATCAGTTTACCCTTTTTATCAAAAACAAGTACATCGGAGTTATTGTCTGCAAGATCCCACTTTTTGACCAAGAGGCTTTTTTTGTCTTTTACGTAGGTTGTATCGGGAAACTCTTTTTGTTTTTTCTTCAATAGCGCTTCAATGACCATATTTGGTTTCCATGTAGCAGCTAGGTTAACCACTGCCACCGAACCGTATTTGCTTCTGTCAAAATGCTTCTTCTTCAATGCTTCGATCAACGGTTCATTCAGGTCTTTTTCATCAGGATCGACATAAAAAAGTACATGTACCTTTCCTTGAAGGCTCTGAGAACTCCAGGCACTCCCATCTGTTCTTCCTCCGTTATCTCCTTCAAGCACTACTTTGGGAGGTACACTTCCCACTTCTATCGCCATGGCTGCTGCCGCTGTCATCATTAAACCGGTAAAGAGTTTTTTCATTACATCTATCCTTTGTTTTATTTCCCATATCATAGCCAAACTTGATGAACTATTTATGAACTTTATGCTACTATCTGCTCATTAAAATTTCTGGAGATCTTTCGATCTTCAACCAAGGAGATATCATATGGATATTACTAAAATCGGACCGGGTGAATGCCCAGATGCAGTTAAAGCGATCATCGAAGTACCGCTCAACTCTAACATCAAATATGAGATCGACAAAGAGTCAGGTGCCGTTGAAGTAGACCGCGTACTCTACTCAGCCATGCACTATCCTGCAAACTACGGATTTGTAGCCAACACTCTCTCAGATGATGGTGACCCGGCAGATGTACTGGTTCTTTGTGACTATCCGCTTCAGGCTGGTTCTTACATCAAATGTAGACTGGTTGGTGTACTCATGACAGAAGACGAGTCAGGTGGAGATGAGAAGCTTCTTGCAGTACCGACAGAGAAGATCGACCCTACATACGCAAAGATTCAAGACCTTAAAGATGTACCTGAGCATACCCTCAACCGTATCAAGAACTTCTTCGAGACATACAAAATGCTTGAGCCTAACAAATGGGTAAAAGTAAGCGGATTCAAAGACAAAGCGGCAGCTGCCGAGATCCTTGAGAAAGCGATCAAGAACTACAAGTAGCAGGTAGCAGGTAGCAGGTAGCAGGTAGCAGGTAGCAGGTAGCACATTTTTCATATCTGATCTTATCTGCTCCTTACTCCCTACTATCTACTCCCTCACCCTATATACCTAATTCCCTCTCTCTATTAT
>Ga0256843_1001301_pt1 | contig 19849 bp, 25 predicted proteins | sample AlvinellametaG_FD_191572 | JGI IMG/M metagenome (GOLD analysis project Ga0256843, IMG submission 191572) | Pompeii worm associated microbial communities from hydrothermal vent at the East Pacific Rise, Pacific Ocean - Alvinella | ecosystem: Host-associated > Annelida > Integument > Unclassified ... | reverse complement strand
TTTGATATTTTTCGTGTCACTGAGAGAAAAGTCTATACTTTTACCTGTTTCGATGATTTGTCGATCGACTTTTGCACCGATTTGCGGTGTTTTCAAGTCTTTTTGTACCGGTGCCTCTTCCGGTGATGTTGTGTTCATATCCGTACTACCGCAACCTGTAAATAGCCACATTGCAGTAAGCATGGAAAATGAAGTTAATTTAAACATAATAGTTACCTTTGTAAGTTAAGTTCAGTCTCCAATACGGATAGTACACTTCTCTTTCTTAGGCAACTCTTAAACTAAAACGAAATGCTTTTCAAGACTATTTGACAAAAATAAATTTATCATTCAATAAATAAATATATTTTCTTATTTTTTATTTTGATTAAATATATTTAATTCTTTTATATTCTTTAACTGAGTAACTTTGTAACAAAACCACACTTTACCCCAAGCCAACTTTAGTTGACCTGAAGCAAATTTTTTTTATTTTATACGACTTAGTTCAACCAGAGGAAAATGCGTATAGTCATACTGTCTGACATCTTCATAACTGCTGACGATCAAACGCTTTTGATGCGGAATCACATCGTAACAATCCACTTCCTGTAACGGCTTTTGCACGCTGTCATCCAAAACCACCTGTACTTCTCCCGTACGATTGTCTTCAGTTTTATTTACATGAAATATTTTCAACCCCGCACTGCCGTCACAGACAAAAAGCGTACCATTCTCATCCACTCCCAATCCTTTGGGCGACCACATCCCTACCGTTTTTAGCAACTTCGGATTGAGTGGATCTTTGACATCGACGACTTGCAGGGTATTTTCTCCACTTTGCAAACGACAGGTACTTCCTTTGTTCAGTGTGATAAAGGCAAGATCCTCATAGATAACTACAGGATCACAACTGCGCATATGAGTAAACTGCGAAATCTTTTCCGGCTGAGCAGGGGTATGCGCGTCATAGATGTACATCCCGCTCTCCCCACCTATAAAAAGATACTCTTTATAGGCAAAAAGCGTTTGTACATCAAACGCCACCCTGACTTTGGCGTAAGGGTAAGGACGAGACGGTTCACTGATGTCAAATACACGCATCGCGTCACGATCAACAGTATAGAGATAGTCACCATTGATCGCAAAACGCGCCATCGAGCCGCCTTTTCCCACACTACCGCCCGAACTACCGGAAGAAGCACTACCTGCACCACCGCTTCCGCCTTCACCACATCCCGTAAACAAACCCACTGCCAATGTCAAAGTCAATATTATATTTTTCATCATCATTACTCCTTATATCCTATCACCACACCCTTCTTACGATCCGCAGAACAGGGATACATCCCCTCTTTGACACCTACCTGATAGGGATCATAAGCAAATACTTCTTCCTGGCGATGCACTTTGACGATATGCTTTGTATCACGTACATCCAGCACCACCAAATCCGTAAAACTGTCCGCATAAAGATAGCCGTCTTTCACGGCGATGTCTATATTTCCGGGAAGATCGATAAATGCCAGATTTTTCGGATGACTTGGATCACTGTTGTCTATGACATGTACCCCGACATTGGGTTCGTTGATGAAAAGCGTATCTTTATAGATATAAATCTTTCCCGCCTTTTTTACACTCTGCGGCGATAAAATACGTGGCTTTTGCCGCAAATCTTTATAACTAAGATAAACAGGCTCGTTGCACCATTTATCATAATCATAGTCATCATCAATCTTAAAAATACACCCCTGAAACATAAGCCCTGCTCCCAGCAAGATAGCTATCGTCCACTTCATGAAACACCTCTCTTTCATCTATAGTCTTTAAACTTAAAGTTTAACTTTAGTAATATGGTAGAAGAAATAAGTGTATAAAAAGTGTGGTGTTATAAAATGTTGGAAAGATTATCGAAATATACGCTTTTATATATTGAAGATGACGACTATATCCGCCAAAATGCCGTGGAATTTCTGGAAGAGTATTTTCATGAGATCTACGAAGCAGCCGATGCAAAAGAGGCTCTTGAGATCTTTCAACGATACAAACCCGATATCGTCATCACCGATATAGAGATGCCCGAAATCAACGGTCTGGAACTCTGCAAAACACTACGACAAACCGACGCACAAACACCCATCATCGTCATCAGCGCTTTTACCGATACACAGTATCTCCTCGAAGCAGTAGGACTGGGACTGGTCAAGTACCTTGTCAAACCGGTCGAAGAGGAGGAACTTTTCGACGCCCTTCAACTCTGCGCCGAACAACTGGAAAAAAGATACGAAAAATTTGTCAACATCACACCCGAGCACCGCTACGACCCATTCAACAAACTCCTGCTCCATCACGATAAAATTATCAAACTCACCCACAACGAAAGCAAACTGCTCGAACTGCTGGTACGCTATAAAGAGCGTATCGTCACCTATAATGAAATCGAAAACTTCATCTACTACGACAAAGGGATGAGTGAAGATGCACTCAAAGCACTGGTACGCTCCCTGCGCAAAAAACTGACCAAAGAGTCGATCCAAAACCACTCCAAAATCGGATATAAACTGCACATCGATGTTTGATCGTACCCTCAAACTCAAACTCGCGGGGATTTTCCTCTTTTTTCTCTATATGCTCGTACACTACGACGAAGCGATGCAAAATCTGGTTTTTGACACCGAAGAAGCGATCTTCTCTACTTACGGATATATCAGCTTCCTTTTTGCCGCGGCAAGTCTTGGCGTCATCTTTTCCGCGGCTGTCTACAACCTCGCCTTTTACGCCTATAACCGCGACACACGCTACCTCTACTACTCTCTGGCACAAGGATCGATGCTGGTATTTCTCATCTCTTTAGATGCTCTTTATATCCGCCCTTTTACCGATTTTTTTCCTTTTAAAAGTATTTTCATACATGATCTCTCTCAAATTATGATTGTCATCTTTTCGCTTCTATTCAGCAACAAGTTTTTAAACCTGCCCAAAACTGCCCCACTGCTTTACCGCATCGTGCAGGCGATTATCCTGCTGATGTTGCTTGACATGCTCATCCTTCTTTTTCTGGGACACGGTATACTCGTCAGACTTTTACCACCTTACATTTTTATCTGGCTCATCGTCTCCGAATCCAAACGCTTTATCCACCATAAAAACAGAGCATACTGGTTTTTCTACTATGGCTGGTACTTCGTTATCGTTATGGCAATTTTGGTTTATACCGATCTGGTGCATTATATTCATGATGATTTTCCCTACCTGCATATCACCGTTGCCGTCGAAGCGATGGTCATGTCTCTGGCTATCTCCTACCAAATGCGCCTCTTGCAAGAAGAGAAAGAAGCCCAGCAATCACTGCTTTTACAACAATCCCGCCTTGCCAGTATGGGAGAGATGATCTCCATCGTCGCCCACCAGTGGAAACAACCCCTCACACGTCTGGGCTATACGATGATGCACCTCAAAAAAGCCCTCAAAGAGAATGACAAAGCGTTACAAAAAGTAGAAGAAGGAAAAGAACAGATCCGATACATGGCAAATACCATCGAAACCTTTCGCACCTTTTACAACCCCGCCAAACAAAAAGAGCACTTTTCCCTTGCCCGGGCACTTCATGAAACCGTCCAAATCGCTACACTCGAAAATATCGAAACGACGATTTTAAACCAAAAAGATTGTACCCTTTACGGCAACAAAAACGAACTCCAGCAAGCACTCCTCAACCTCCTCAACAACGCAAAAGAAGCCTTCAGACAAAACCAAATCCCGCACCCGACACTGAAAATCACCGTCGACGCACCCAAAATCGTCATCGAAGACAATGCCGGAGGTATCCCAAAAGCTCTGCAACAAAAGATCTTTGAGCCTTATTTCAGCACCAAAAAAGGAGGCGACGGCATAGGACTTTACATCGTCAAACTCATCATCGAACAAGAGCTTCAAGCAACCATCACCCTCCAAAGCGAAAGCGAAGGAAGCACCTTTACCATCACATTCAATCAAAATTGCCAAAAAAAATAGCAAGGTTATTAGTTGTTCTTTTGTATAATTCATATTATCTATAAGGATTGCCTATGTCTCTTTCAAAGGAGCAGTTAGCCCGGTTTCAGCAGGACGGTTTTTTACTCTTACGCGGTTTTGCACCCAAAGAACTTTGTCAGGAGATTTTAAAAGCGGCAAAAGAGGAGATCGAAAAAGCCACCCCTCCCATCGAAACGGAAGAAGAGTACCTTGGCGTTCCCACCGGTGCCAATACCACACTGCGGCGATTGAGACAAGTCTACCGACGCCACCCCGTATTTCAAAAGTGGATGCACTACGCCCCCATGCGCCCCATCCTCCAACAAGTGCTTGGAGAAAAACCGGTACTGACACTGGCACATCACAACTCCATCATGACCAAAATGCCAAAAAAAAGCACCGAAACCTGCTGGCATCAGGATATCCGCTACTGGCGCTTCAAAGAGAGCAACCTCGTCAGCGTCTGGCTCGCACTGGGCAAAGAACATATAGAAAACGGCGTACTGGAATTTATCCCCGGCTCACACAAAAAAACATACACACAAGAGCAATTCGACGCTAAAACCTGTTTTCGCGAAGACCTACCGCAAAACAAAGCACTCATCGAAAAGAAAGTACATTTTGAACTAGAAGAGGGAGACGTCGTACTCTTCCACGCCCTCACCCTCCACCACGCCTACCAAAACAAAACCGACACACCAAAAATCTCTTTTGTCTACACCGTCAAAGCAGAAAGCAACCATCCGATAGAAGATACACGTTCGGCAGAGGGAGAGGAAATAGCATTTTGAGAGAATTGATTTTAAATTTACTGGATAGTTCAATTTGCATATTTTAGTTCAAGTTCTTTTTCCAAACGATCCATTTCGATTTTAAAATCTTCAAAATTACTTGTTTTAGATTTACCGCTCTTAATATCATCCCGAATTTGATGTAACCCTTCCTGTCGTTCGTAAAAATACGGATCAAGTTTTAAATTTTCATCTCGTTCGATTGTAATATTATCTTTGGCTTTTTCAATAAACTTAAGTACTTCATGCATAAAATCATCTTTCACACGAATAGTTAACGTTTGCATAATCACCCTCTAAAGTTTTTATCTTTTATGATTATAGCAAAAAAGCAATGCTTTTTAGTACAATAATTTTTCTTGGGGAACTATTAATTTTGGTATAATACAATATAGAAGTTCATTATGAAAGTAATATACCATATATTCTGTCAGGAGTAAAACAATGACAAAAGAAGAAGTCATCGACTTTTTATCTGAAAAAAAAGAGTTTATGCAGAAAAAATATGGCGTACTTAAAATCGGACTTTTCGGAAGCTATGCAAAAGCCCAAAATCATGAAGATTCGGATATAGACATCGCCGTAGAATTGGATAACGAAAACAAAGTTGATAACTACTTCGGACTGCTACACTTTTTAGAAGATAACTTGCATAAAAAAATAGATCTTGGCATAGAAAGCACACTCAAAGAACCAATAAAAAAATATATCGAAAAAGAGATCATCTATGTCTGAAAAACGTGACGATAGTCTTTATATCAAAGATATTCTGGAGTCTATCCAGGCTATAGAAGAGTACATTGAAAATGTCGATTATACGCAGTTTATAGATAACAGAATGCTATACTCCGCAACCATACGGGAACTTGAAATCATAGGAGAAGCGGTTGGAAAAATCTCGCACGACACAAAAGAAAAGTACCCAAATATAGATTATCGTACTATCAAAGATTTCAGAAATGTTCTAGCACATGAATATTTTGGCGTGGATATGCAAATCGTCTGGGGTATTGTAACAAAAAAACTCTCACCTCTAAAAGAAGAGATTTTAAAGATACTACGAAATTAAAAAACAAATATTATTACTATATTTCTATAGCTTCCTCACCGCAATCGCTGCTTTTTTCATACGATATTTCTCATACGTCTCATTCCAAAAAGTTTCATAAGCGAGTATCTCAAACCCTTTATCAAACATCTGCTTCAGTTCATCTACTTTCAACAAAAAGTCGGGATTGGAATCTCTCTTTTCATTTTCGGGATCTTCCATATAAGTCTCGATGATAAAAATGCCACCCTTTTTCAAAGCCTCTTTCGCCCTTTGAATCAAAGCACGGTCAAGATAATTCGTCTTGACGATCAAATCATACCCTGCCCGTTTAGGAACAAAATCATCCAAATCCGCTTCGATAAGACGCACTTTGGAAGGATCAACTTTAGAAGCAAGTCCGGAAAGCGCCACTTCGGAGATATCCACCGCATCCACCTCAAAACCCTGCTCCTGTAAAAAAAGCGTATGCCGACCACCACCACACGCCAAATCCAACGCTTTTTTACCGGACACTTCATGCACAAAACGTACAAGCAGTTCACTCGGCGGACGTGGTGCCAACAAGTCAGGCATATCGGAAAATTTACGATTCCACTTTTCTTTGTCTTTGTGTGCCACTGAAACTCCTTTTTTAAAAGTATTGTACCCCATCTTCGCTTCGCTATATACTAACTCTTAAACTATAATTTTATGTATATATAAATACTCACCTGTCACCCAACGACACATAAGTCATATTTATTTGCCTTTTATAGGGATTTCTATTGCTTTATTGCAAACAACTAGTTACTATGAATATATTATTTAACTTTAAGGAGTCCCCCTGTGAAATATGCTCTTTTGCTTTTGAGTGCCGTTTCGTTCTGGTTTGGCGGTTGCGGTTCTACTGCCGAAAACAATACTGTTTCCCTCTCCGTACAACAACCCCATAAAAAGAGTCTGCGTGAGATCAAGGACTGGTCCTGGAATGTCGGTTCAGGCTTTTCTGCTTCCGCTATCTTTGCCGACTTTTATGACGGTTTGCCCTCCGATGTGCGTCATATCCAGTACTTTATCGATGCCGACAATGACCCTGCCACCGGATACAACGGTACTGACGGTTGGGAAATTATCGGTGCCGACTATCTGATCGAAGACGGTATGGTTTTTCGCTCTGCATCAGAGAGTGCGTGGGAGTGGGACTATATCGGGAAGTTTGAGACATTCACTCTCAATACCAAATCATTATCTATGGAAAACCCAACGATAAATCTGAAAGAGATACTTCCCGATGACAGCTTTTCTGCCATGATCGAAGTCTACGATCAAAACTGGAGCGGTAACTACCCCACCGTCACCGACCTTACAGTTCAAAGACTCCAGTCCTCCCCTCATACAGGAAAGAAAGTAACCAGAAAAGAGCTTGAAGAGATGATCGCCAATGATGAGGACTACTCACAGGTTGATGTTTCCGGGATCACTGACATGAGCAATCTCTTTTTGAACAAAGAGGTCAAATTTGACATTACCGGCTGGGATGTTTCGAATGTGACCAATATGAGTCATATGTTTAGCGGTGCAAAAACGTTTAATCAGCCTATAGGCAACTGGGATGTATCTAATGTAACTGATATGTCTTATATGTTTGGAAAAGTTTCAACAGCAAATAAGACAGGTGCAGAATCTTTTAACCAACCTATAGGAAACTGGGATGTATCTTCTGTTACTAATATGCAGGGTATGTTTTATGGAGCATATGCATTTAACCAGCCAATAGCTAATTGGGACGTTAGTCATGTTGTGAACATGGGGGCTATGTTTTATAAAACTGATACTTTTAACCAACCTATAGGAAACTGGAATGTATCTTCTGTTACTAATATGAGAGCCATGTTCACTTATTCAAAATCTTTTAACCAACATATAGGGAACTGGGATGTATCTAATGTTGCTAATATGAGAGCCATGTTTTTAGGAACAGAGAACTTTAACCAACCTATAGGAAACTGGGATGTATCTTCTGTTACTGATATGGGATATATGTTTTATAAAGCATACTCTTTTGACCGGGATATCAGTAATTGGGATGTCTCAAAAGTTACATCATATGATCACTTCAACGAAGACTCTAGTTTATCAGACGAGCATATTCCTCACTTTCAGTAGAAGCTAGAACTTTAGAGAAGAGATATAACTCTTCTCTTGAAGATTTGATTCCTAATAGTTTTTATCAGGATCAGTTTCCTGATATATGTCAAAAACTTGGTCCAATGTTAAATCTGTTGCAATATGATAATTGTTTTTTGCCATTTTTAATAATTCTTTTATAGTATCTTTGCGATGTTGCGTGATTGATTGACCATCAACACTGGTATAGTGATTGAAAAATTCAGTTACTATACCAAGCTGATAATCTAAATCATTATTAAATTGTTCACTATCAAAATCATCTCGACCAAAAATATCATCAACAAAATCATCCCCGCCTTTTTCATCATTACTACCTGTTGCACCTTCAAGAACATATATATTTATAATAGTTAAATATGACAAAGTAGTCAATTTGGACATATCAACACCATATGATTCTAGTTTTTCTTGAGCCGGTTTATAGGTTGTCCGGGCATAAATCTCATCTTGAGCTTGTTGAAAATATTTGTCATCAGAAGCTTCTTGCCAGGCAACCATAATTTTATTCACTCTACTACTATCTATTAACAAGTGGTTTTACATCATTGTCAAAATTCAAGTTTTCTTCATTTTCTATTGCATTCACTACGGCTGTCTCATCAAGAAATTGTTCATTATCCAGTTCTAATTCATATAGTGTAATAATATCTTTATCATCCGTACTTTCACCATTCTCTTCCAGAATTTCTTTATATCTTCTTATAACTTTACCGGCATCAGAAAAGTTATGAAAGTTGTTAAAATTATTGCCGGTTGTAAATATTCTACCTAGTGTTGCTCCTCTTTTCGTAAATTCATAACCATCCTCATATTCATCCCAATCTTCTTCTGATAAATATACTGCATATCTATACTTCACATTCGGATCATAATCCTCAATATTGTTTATCTCTTGCTGATGTTCAAAAATTGAGATGGCATCATTGATTACTGCTGTATTGTATTGTATATTATCATCATTTTCAAAAGCATAATATTCTCCAGCATGATTCAAAACACCTCTCTTGGTATCTTCTTCTTTCACCCATTCATGATTATTGTAACTGGCTATGATTGCTTCAAATTTATTGTTTTGTTGATTTCAAACAGATACTCCTCTATCCGAAAACTCTATATAGATGTCATTGTCATCTATGATTGTTTGATTAAAGTTTAACAAATCATCTTCTGTTTCCCACTCCCATGCTTCAATATCATCAGAAGCATGTTTTAAAGCATGAATTTCGCCATCATATCCCGCTATACGGTAATCAGCACCATAAAAGCCGGTATCGCTATTATTGTCTGTATCTATAAAAACTTGAAAATCACACTCTGCATTGGTATAGCAGTTTTCCATGTTTTCAACGATAACAGAAAGTGAATTTTAATCACTTCTATATGAATGAATATTTAAATCACCTCCAAACAGACTACCGGCCAAAGCCATAGATAATAAAATATTTTTCATATTGCCCCTTTAAATTAAATATACATATTTTTCAAGCAAATATAACACCAACCGGTCTTTTCCACCCTCTGTTACCCCATGCCGCACAACAGTATTTTTCTATGCCTTCATGCTATAAACCGTTGCTTTTTTGGAAAACAATAAGTAGCCGTAGGGTGGATGCAAATCCACCTTTTGAAATGTAAACAATAATAACACCTGCAATACAAAATAGTGGGATACTCCATTCCTACACTTTCTCACAACCCCAATAATATTTCAAAATGAAATATTACCAAAGCATAAGGTGGTATAATGAGATGGATTTAAAAGATAAAGCTGATATCTTAGGCAAAAAAGCAGATATTCTCTATAAAAAAGTTGTTATATTACTCGCTTCTGCCGGTGGTAGCGGTGCATATGCTGTAAAGTTTTCGCAAGATGGAAGTTTTATCTTGGGTATTGTACTTGGTATATTTTTTATTTTTAGTGCGACCGGTCTGGGGATACTTTATATGAAATTGGATAGTTTGGAAAAGGAGATTGGCTATGAATGATTATTTGGCTGTTATTATTTTAGCATTGGGATTTATAGCTTTTTTTATAGGGCGAATTGCAGTAAAAAGAAAGTGGAAAATAGCTGATTTTTTTTAAAAAAAGAGATACAAAAACTAGATCAAGATCACGGGGCCGGGGCTTTACTTTTAACTTTTTATTCCTACTACAAGCACCGTAGGGTGGATGCACCACCCTTTTAAAATGTGAACCACAATAACACCTATAATACAAAATGGTGGGATAATTCTATCCTACTATTAACATTGAATGACAAATAAAAGAATCGCTTCGCAATTCATGCCTTCATCAGCCATTAATAAATTGCATTATTACATCATATATGCTATCATTATATATGAATTTGGTCATAGATACAAATGTGTGGATTTCAGCACTGTTGAGCAAAGATAGAGCGAGTCGGCAAATTATCAGACTTGCACTATAAAATAAGATAGAACCTCAGATTAGTTCGGCTCTTTTTTTAGAGTATGAATCGGTCATGAAAAGAGCGTCTGTAAGAAAAGAGTCTCTCTTGTCCATACAGGAACAAGAAGAACTATTTGATGCATTTTTATCGACTTGCACATACAATGAGATATTTTATCTTTGGAGACCAAATCTAAAAGATAAAAATGATGATTTTTTAGTAGAGTTGGCAGTTGCTAGTAACAGTAGATATATAATTACTGAAAATATAAAAGATTTAAAATCAAATGAACTATATTTTGATTTTGAAGTTTTAACGGCTAAAGAATTTTTGCAAAGGAGTATAGGATAAGTACATTGACACTGAGAATCTCAGATACAAAATATGAGAGATTAAAAAAATATGCAAAAAGTAAAAATATCTCTTTAAATAAACTCTTTGATGAGTTTGCAACTATCGCTTTAGCACAATATGATGCAAAAACAAGATTTGAACTTCATGCCGGTAGAGGGAATAAAAAGAGAGGTTTGGAGCTTTTGGATAAGCTTGATAGTCTAAGTAAATAAGAAAGCGTTTAAAATTCCGTGTCAGCCACTATTGGTAACATAATTTGAACTAGTCATAATATAATCTGACAATTGGTTAAGCCAAGAATACTACAATTTTTCCCGGACAAAATGTTCAGGAGAGACAATAAATCTACATACACAAGAAAAAATCATCAAGAACAAGTTAGGATTGCTCAACCTTGCCAAAGATGTACTAGCCAACATTTAATCTGACACTCCCTTATTTTTGCTACCAAACTTTTTTAAAAAATCAAAAGGTATTTGAGCCTCCCCCCCTTCTTAAAAAAAAAGAAGCAAAGTTTCTAAGAAAAATAAACTTTAAGGTTACCATAATGGTAACTATGTTATGCTTGTTTCATGAGAGTTATTTCAAAAAGAACGTTGAGAGAATTTTATGAAAATCCTAGCTACAAAGATAGTAAGAGTGCTATCAAAGCTTGGCACAGTGAAGCTTTGATAGCTGACTGGGATAATCCAAATGAGATTAAGGAACAGTATAAAAGTGCAAGTATTGTTGGTAACAATAAAATAGTTTTCAATATTTGTGGCAATAAATATAGACTTATTGTAAAGATAAACTATATTGCAAAGATTGTTTTTATAAAGTTTATCGGAACGCATAAAGAGTATGACAAAATCAAAGTGGAGGATTTATAATCATGATAATTAAACCTATCAGAACAGAGAAAGATTATGAAAAAGCATTGGAAAGAGTTGAAAAGATAATGGATGCAGAGTTTGGAAGTGAAGAATTTGATGAACTTGAGATACTGTCAATTTTGATAGAAAACTATGAAGCAAAACATCATAAGATAGATATACCGGATCCTATCGAAGCTATAAAATTTAGAATGGAGCAAGAAGGATTAAAACAAAAAGATTTAGCTGAACTTTTTGGTAATAAAGTCAGAGTGTCTGAAGTTTTAAACAAAAAAAGAAGATTAACTTTAGATATGATAAGAAATCTTCATGATAATCTTAATATACCTTATGATAGTTTATTGAACAAATATGAGTTGGAAAGTGCTTAAGGGTAGAGAACGTTTATAATAGAAAAAGAAAATGAGAAAATGGGAGTCTCGTAGGGTGGATAAAATCTACCTTTAAAAATGTGGACAACACTAACAGCTACACTACAAAATGATGGGATACTCCCACCCTACACATTTCGCCCATATCCCTAATAATATTTCAAAATGGAATATTTTTCAACCTTCGTTCTCAAACTGCTAAAATATTGCCAAAGAAAAAGGTGGTATAATATGAACAAGATTGATATTATCAAAGTAGAAGTTGATATTGTGAAGTCAAAACTTCTTGTTTTTTTAGCTATTGCAGGCGGCAGTTGGTTTTATGCTTTTAAGATTGATAATAGCGTATTTACTACTGTACTATTTATCAGCTTTATCGTAGCAAGTTATGGAGTTTTTGCCAATATGTTAAAACTTAGTGATTTACATAAAGAATTAAAGGAGATGAAATGAGTAAAGAGGTTATTTTTGCGGTTTCGTTTATAGTTGTTGGTATATTTGCTGTGATTGCTCACAAAAAAAAGTGGAAAATAACAGAGTATTTTTAACTTTACTGGCGATAGCTCCGTACGGTAGATAAAATCCACCTTCTAACATATAGACAACAAAAACACCTGCAACACAAAACTCCACCCTCCCCGCTTCACTATCCCTTCACATTTTTACGCTATTTTCGGAGTTGGCGTAGGATTTCTGTGAATTGATCTGGTTTTGTGGGATTTCCCCAGGTAGCAGGTATCGCGTTCGCGATACAATGGATCCCATCAATCTTGTTTCAACTACTGTTACAGGAGAAAATCATGAAACAAAACAGGAGAACTTTTCTCAAAACTACGGCGCTTACGGCTGCTGCTACACTTGCCTCTCCACTCCTTGCCTCTTCCAAAAGTACGGCGGGAGAAGACTACAAAGCGTTGGTGTGTGTGATGCTTGAAGGTGGTGCGGATACGGCAAATATGCTTGTTCCCAAACACGATCTTGGTGCTTATCTCGAATATGCGAAGCTTCGTCCTAAAACGGCGCACAATCGCGAACAGATCCGCACGCTCAAAGAGAGTGCATACGGGTTTCATCCGGCTATGTCGCGAATGCAGAGGCTTTACAACTACGGTAACCTTGCCGTCGTAGCCAATGTCGGTACACTCAACCGTCCGCTTTCCAAAAGGGAGATTGCAAAAGCGCGCGGTGTGGAAGATATTTCCGATGCACCGCAACAACTCTTTTCGCACGTTCAACAACGTGAACTTTTGATGCAGGCGGGTGAGGAGTCCAAAGGATGGGCGGCGCGTTTTGCCGATGCATTTGGTACTGCTGAGAAGCTAAACGTTAGTGTCGGCGGTTACAACACGATGCAAGAAGGCGGTAAACAAGAAGCTTTAATCGCGCATGACGATATCTTCGGCACCCATCCGATGATGCAAAAGGTCAGAAGTGCGCAAGTGGATACTTTCTTTGATATCGACGAGAGCACGGAAGGAAAATCGCTCGGCGAACAGTTGCAACTGGTGCTTGACCTCATCGAACACCGTAAAAAAGGTGCTTTTCCAAAACGTCAGATCTTCTTTGTCAGTCACGGGGGCTGGGATCTTCATGAAGGCGAAAATGCACGCTTTGACCATCAGGTAGCCCATTTGGACAAGTCGATGGGAGAGTTTTACCGTGCGTTGGAGCGTCTGGGTCTGGATAAAAAGGTGACAACTTTTACCCTTTCCGACTTCGGCAGAAGTATCTACAACGACGGTGCCGATCACGGTTGGGGCGGTCACGCTTTTGTAATGGGTGGTGCGGTACAAAGCGGTATCTACGGTAAAATGCCGCGGCTCGCACAAAAGGGCAGCGACACGTTGGCAAACGGTGCTATCATCCCGACACTCTCGGTTGAAAGTTACCTTGCACCGATGGTTGCCTGGCTGGGAGACGGTAAAGTCGATCCTAAGCAGATCTTTCCGAAACTTGCAGCGTTTGAGAGCAAACCGTTACAGTTTCTGGCATAAAATGCGGGGTATTCGCCCCGTATGCGACTACTTTTTCATCGCAAAGAAGAGTGCGATTTTTTCTATCATGATGTTGTAGTTTTGAATCTTTTGTTCGAGTTTCTGGATTTTCAGAGAGTTGGCAAGTGACTCGACGTCATAACTGGTTTTGGTACCCGCTTCATATTCGCGTTTGGTAAATTGATATAGATCTTCGTAACGTTTTGTCATCCGTTTCGCGATGGCGATTTTATCTTTGGCGGCGTTGATTGCCGCGATGTGTTTGTCGTACTCTCGCTCCAACTCTTTTTTACGGTCTTCTTTGGCTATTTTAGTGCTGATGTACTGAAGTTTATTCGCTTCGATATCTTTTTTACTATTGTAGTCCAGCGGCATCGAAAGTTGTACCCCGTAGCCGTATTCGTCACCGTCATAGTTTTGAAAATCCCCTTCAAACTTGCTGTATCCGTAGTTGGCATTGACGCTGAGTTTGGGCAGGTAAGAGGAGCGTACCGCTTTGTATTTGGCTTCGTCACTGCGTATCTGTTTTTCATAACGCATCAGTTCCAGATTTTTGGCAAGATAATCTTCCTTATCCACCAGTGGAATCCGGGGTACTTTCAAACGGGAGATGCTTCGTTTGCCGTAAAGTTTTTCCAGTTCATATTGCTCGCTTTGCATCGCGTTTTTAAGGGTGATCAAATTGGTCTCTGCCTGATCTACCTGCAACATGACACGGCTCAGTTCGCTGATATCCGCATCGGAAGATTTATACCGCTCTTTGACGACATCCGCATCGATTTCACGGTTTTTCAGCGTCAGTTTCGCCTGTTTGTATTTGAGCAGTTCCCGCTCGTACTGGGCTTTGAGGGTATAAAGCTGTTGCAGTTGCCTCGCCTCTTCTATGTCTATGCCAAGTGCCTGTGCTTCGCCGAGGGCTTTGGCATAATCCACCGCATACCAGATACCACCGCTTCGAAAGATATCCTGACGAAATGTCACTCCTGCTTTGGAACTGGTACCGTCGAAATTTCCCGCATTGACATTGCGTTGCCAGGAGGCGGAGAGTTGTAACGGGGAGATCCAACTGTTTTTGAGTTTGGTTGTATCGGCACTCTGTTTTTGTCGTTTGAGGTTGAAAAGTTCCTCTTTCTCTTTACTCAACGGGGAGTCGGCAAAAAGGAACAATCCGCTGAAAAGTAACACTGCTGTCTGTTTTACCATCCCCTACTCCTTGATCTCTACGGTAACGACTTTGCCAAAAGGTGCGTCACCCTCTCTGACCAACTCCACACGGTATGAAGAGAGGTACTGATCATCCGTCGTTTTCGCCGCTTTCTGGATAGTATAACCGTGGTCACTTTTTCCGTCGATGAATATCTTTTTATACGCAAGATCTTCTCTGTCTTTGGCGTCTATATACAACACCAGCCGACTGCCGCTCAAATCTTCGACATCCATCAGTTTCATCCCCGGTGCGACGAAAGCTCCCTGTCGTACATAGAGCTTTTTGATATAACGTTCATGAAGTGAAATCTCTTTTTTCACGATAATATCTTTCAGTTTTGCAATTTGGTTTAAGAGGTCATTTTTTTGCATACGCAGTGCCAAGAGTTCGCTTTGGTAACGTTCTTTGGTAAAAAGGCTCTGTCCTTTGAGGTTTTTGATACGATCATACTGATGTTTTTTGATGCGTATCTGTTCACTAAGATAGCGTAGTTTCGCCTGATCGTTTTCCAATTCTTTGGATTCCAGTGCGTGGTCGATGACCAGTACTGTTTTATCAACGGTTTTAAGTTCATCTTTCTGGTCTAGTTTCGTGACGATACCGCCATACTGTGTGGAGAGTGTCACCCGCTCCAGCGGTTCGATTTTCGCTTTGTAGCTTCCCGCCCAAAGTGTCAGGCTCAGACAAAAGAGCCCTAAAAGAGATTTCATGCATCACTCCTTGATGGTTTGATTTTATTGACAACGGCATAAAGCGCCGGTAGGTAAACAAGGTTCAGGACAGTTCCCCAGATGAGTCCAAAACCCAGAGAAATAGCAATAGGCTGGAGAATCACCGCCTGTCCCGTAGCGTAGAATATCAACGTAAAGAGTCCTAAAAAAGTCGTGATCGAAGTGATCAAAATCGGACGCAAACGCAGTTTCGCACGCTCGTAAAAAGTATCGGCATCGTGCGTGCCGTGCAGGAAGTCCAGCATGATGATACCATCGTTGATGACAACCCCCGCCAGTCCCAGAAGTCCGATGATGGAGGGCATTGAGAGGTTGATACCCATCAACTGATGTCCTACCAGCGCACCCAGCATGGAGAATGGAATCACCGACATCACCATCAGGACATAGCGCATTTTCGGGAAGATGATCAACAATGTAATCATAATCAAAAACAGAGCGATGATCGTCGCGCGTTTCATGTCGTTTTTAAACTGTTGGTTCTTTTCGTTTTCCCCAAGCAAAGTGACGGTCACACCCTCTTTTCGGATCTTCTCCAGTAACGGTTTGATCTTCTCCAGTACTTCAACCGCTGTGATGTTGGTTTTGTCGATATTGGCAAAAACACTTTTGACCACTTTCCCGTCACGTTTTTCGATCTTTTCATAGTCGCGTTTTTTGTGGATATCGACAACATCGGTAAGCTTGACCATTTTCCCCGAAGGTGTGGCAAACTCAAAGTCGAGCAGGGTTTGCAAGTCATCTTTATCCAAAGCTCTGGTTTTGATCTCCATGACACCTGTTTTACTGAAAGTCATCGCCTTTCTGCTGTCCAGAAAATACCCCGCCAGCGCTTTGGAGATAGCCGCTTCACTCAAACCAAGCTGTTCACCGTAACTGTTGATGTGGAGTTTATACTCCATTTTGCCAAGCTGTACATTGTCGCTGACATCTTTGACGTAGGGGATTTTGCTCAGGTTTTGCTCCAAAAGTTCGATCGCCTTCATGATCTTTTGCATATCACGTCCGCTGAGATTGACTTGTATGTCACTTTTGATGAGTCCGGGTTGATCCTCTTTGACACCCAACTCTTCAAGATGATACTCATCTTTTAGCGGAGCGATTGCTTTGCTGAGTTTCTTGGCAAGGTCATACGTATGCTCTTCTCTGATAAGTTCAGGATTGTCAAAATCAAAAGTAAAGTTTAAAATGGGGTTGATGTAGGCATTGATAAAACTTTTGGGTTTCATGTCATACAACTCTAACGTGATATAGAGCATATTGTCCCCTTTTTCATTTTCCCCTGCCAGAGAACGACGCGAACCAATAACCGTCGAGGTTGCTTTTAAGGCATACTCCTCTTTATTTTCCAAAATGTGCTTTTCGATCTCTTTGGCGATTTTCGCCGTCTCTTCGATGCGTGTATCGGTCGGTGCTTTTGCCGTTACATAAAGATAGTTTCCGTCAAAACTGGGAAAAAAGATAAAGTGCATCGACTTTAACACCAACACCGTCAAAAGCGGTACGACGACCAGAAAGGTAGTCAAAAAGAGGTATTTGTAGCGTATCATCATATGCAGCAGCGCTTCATAGAGGTCTTGCAAGGGTTCCCAGTTAATAAAGTTTTTTTGTTTTTTCATGATCTCCAGCGCGTGCAGCGGCAAAAAGAAAAAACTCTCTATCAGAGAACCCAGCAATATCATGATCACCGCAATGGGGATGAGAATGATGAAATTTTTAATCTCTCCCGTCATCATAAAAAGCGGTAAAAATGCAGCTACTGTCGTCAGTGTCGCCAGCGAAACAGGGAGGATCATCTCCTTGACACCCTGTAAAACCGCCTCTTTTTTGGGAACACCCATATTGATATAGCGCTGTATGTTTTCCGCCACGACGATGGCATCATCCACCACGATACCGATGACGATCAACCCTCCCAAAAGCGAGATGATATTGATCGAATAACCGGTATAGTAGATGAAAATAAGCCCTATGGCAAACGCCAGAGGGATACCCATCGTCACAATCGCGGCGATACGGAAGTTGATGAGAAGTGCCATCGACAAAAAGACCAGTATCAACCCGAACATGAGGTTAGAGATGACGATGTTAAGCCTGTCTTCGACCGGTTTGGAGGTATCTTGATAAAAGTCGAAGTAGATATCCGGATACTGCTTTTTCAGAGTAGTTTTGGCAAACTCTCTCAACTCTTTGGAGAGTTCTATAGCATTTCCCTCCGCCCCTTTGGAGATGACCAGCGTGATATTTTTACGACCGTTGAAGGTGGAGAGCGTTTTGTTTTGCGGGTAAGTGATCTGCACATCGGCGACATCTCCCAGACGTACCTCTTTTCCCGCTACACGAATGAGTGTCGATTCCCATGAAGCTTTATCTTTTTTACCCTGTGCGGCGGAGAGGAAAACATAGTTTCCACTCTGTTCGATATCCCCGATGGGGTAGATGTATGAAAGCGAACCAATGGTTTGTGCAACCAGTGAGGGATCGAGTCCGTAGGCTTTGATCGCCTTGGTATCGAGTCGTATAGAAACTTCTTTGTCCGCATCCCCGTAAATCTTCACTTCGCTGATATAAGGATTTCTGGCGATGATCGACTTGATCTCCTTCGCCGCTTCGATCAACTCTCCTTTGCTCAGTTTTTCGCTGGAGAGGGAAAGAGAGATCAACGGGCGGTTATGCACCATCAACTGTGCGACAGGTTCGATCATGTCAGGCGGGAAGTATTGCCGCGACTTGGCGATGGCATCTTTAGCTTTGTTAAGCGCGTCTATCTTATCCGCATCGGTGGTCAAAGAGAGAACGATGGTAAAAGTTCCGGGACGAATCACCGTTTCGATGCGGTCTATCCCGTTGATAGCACCCAATTCATCTTCGATATCGGATACAACCATTTTGTCAAGTGTTTCGGCATTCGTACCGCTGTAACCACCGCTGATGACAATCTCATCAAGGGCAATTTCAGGTAAGAGTTCTTTAGGAATTTTCTTATAAGCATGATACCCAAGAAAGAGCACAAACAAAAGCAACATATAGTTGAGTCTTTTGTTCTCGATAAAATATTTGATCAAACGAAGCATGACATATTCCCCTCCCGAATGTAAAGATACTATTTTACGAAAACTTAGAGCATAAACTGCTTTGATCATAGCGCAAAAAGGAAAACAGTAGATTAACTTATAAAAGACAAGTAGTTTTCTATAAAGTTTTAGATATACTTTTATAGAAAAATATTATTTTAAAGCGGAGGCAATGCACATGGAGCAAAAAATCGGTCAATTTCAAAACAGTATCGCAACACTAAAGCTTACTGACAGAACACTTAAAGAGAATACACTTATTTTGGGAGAAACGGGCTCCGGAAAAACACACCTTTCCAACAAAATCAGAAAGTTCGTTATCGACAGTGGTGTACCTACTATCTACTTTGACTTTTCCAATCCCGACCCCGACAAAATCGAAGAGCGTTTCAAAGAGTGTACGCACTTTCACTATATGCGTTTTGACGAAAGCGACGACTTTGCCAAAGCCTTCGAAGATGCTATCGATGCGAAAAAAGATATCTACATGGCAGTCGACCCTGACTTTTTCTCTACCAAAAAAGAGATCAAATCCAAACTATCCAGCATGATACAAAACACGAAACTTTTGGAAAACTACTACTATTTCATGCAAGTCATCGTCAAACCGGAAGGCTTTTTTACAAAATTTGAAGATTTCTTCTTCTACATCTTAGACATCGTCAATCGTAAAAAATTCGGGCTTACGTTTGTCAGTCAGCCTCATGAAATGTTTGAAAACACCAAAATCAAACTGCTTTTTTCATTTTTGTATCTTGGACGTTACTCCAACGCATACTACTACAACACGGCACTTTTGAGAAATATGCCACAACATCACTTTTT
>Ga0256843_1001300_pt1 | contig 19851 bp, 28 predicted proteins | sample AlvinellametaG_FD_191572 | JGI IMG/M metagenome (GOLD analysis project Ga0256843, IMG submission 191572) | Pompeii worm associated microbial communities from hydrothermal vent at the East Pacific Rise, Pacific Ocean - Alvinella | ecosystem: Host-associated > Annelida > Integument > Unclassified ... | reverse complement strand
GGACTCAAACGTGAAGATGCCATGGCAACCATGAGAGGACTTTTTGGAGGGTTTGGAAAACTCATTCAAGAGATACACCCAGCCCTACTTAAAGATGGTGTCATGAGCCCAGGAGGCACAACTGCCGAAGGATATGGGGCTTTAGAAGAGGGAAATGTAAGAGCATCATGCATCGATGCCATAGAAAAAGCCTATGAAAAAGCAAAAACTTTATAAGGATTCATCTTTATAAATTTTATACATATCCTCTCTTGCAAAAGGCATATAGCTATGCCTTGTAATAATCACTCGTGTAGCATAGTCACTCCATCTATAAATGACTGGTATATCTTTTTTATCAATATGTATACACCCATGAGAAAGCCATTTCGTGTCACCCAAATGTAATGCATGCCCTTGCTTTGTAAATTTCATCATATAATCCATATTGTTTACACCATTTAATTCAGGATACGTTAATGACATATGATAACGTTTTTTTTGGAAAATTTTAAAAATACCTGAGGGAGTCTTAAATAGTTGTGTACCTGATGCAATTTCACCTGACCACCATACCGTACCATCTTCATCTACCGCATAAAATCGTCCATCACTACCTGCTTCACTTACAGAGACAACAATGAACTTTTTCCCATATAAGTCCAAATAGGTATTTCGATAACCATTTACTACTCTAAACATTGTTTTTGAAACAGGTATTGTTTCTTTGTTATGAAAGGATGAGATATTTTTAGCTTCAAGAAAGCCAAACAGTATCACCCCTAAAAAAAATAATTTATGCATGACACGTTATAGTTTTCTCACTCTATCTCTTGCAATTTTAGCAGTCTTTTTTTGAGGATAATTTTCTATAATATTGTTGTAAAAAATACGTGCTTGCTCTTTATCTCCAGTTTTATGAAAAGAGATTGCAGTATGCAAAAGTAATGTATCTATGTACGTTGCTTTATCATATAACCCTGCACTTTTTCTAAAGTAAAAAATGGCATCTTCATATTCTTTTGTATAATATGAAATTTCACCAAGATAATAATTTGAAGCTGCAGGCTTATAATTATTTTCATCTGTTAACATAAAGTTTTTCTTTGCTTCCGCATAACGCTGTTTCACAAAATGTTGAACACCTTCTCTGTAGAGTTGCGCATTACTTTTACTACTCGTACTTTTATCAGATACTAATGGTTGAATACTTTTTTGCTTTTTTATAGCACTTTGTTCATCTTTACGTACGTAATTTTCATTAATTTCATCTATCATCGCAGCAAGTTTTTGGAGCAATGCATCATTATTATTAGGCTGTGCATTCTTTTTTATGGACTTAGATTCTAACTCATGCACTGAAGCACTTAATCCTTCAATAATAGTTGTCAATCCATCAATACGCTCATTTTGTTCATTTATCTTTTGGCGTAAATTTCCCATGGTTACAGGTTGGTTATCATAATTCTTTTGTGAAGAGGAAATATCCTCATCTACTCCGAAACCATAGATAGATTCAGCATGTAGCCAAACACTACTTAATATGAGTGTAGAACAAAAAGTAGAAATATATTTTTTAAACATGTATTATCTCACTAAACGTAAATCAACTCGTCTATTTCTATCATAACAGCTATCACTTGGTGTACTACAAACAGGACTACTTTCACCAAAACTTACCATAATCATCTTACTTGATGCAACACCTTGCGAAATAAGTGTGTCTTTTACCATTTTAGCACGTTTAAGTCCAAGTGCATAATTGTATTCATCAGTTCCAAATTCATCACAATTACCCTCAATTTTAATTCTAGCACTTGTATTAGAAGCAACTTGTGCATTTGTACTCATATTTTCTTGCATATCTGCATTAATTGCATAGTCACCAAAAGCAAAATAAATTGATTTGAAACCATCTTGACTACTATTATATTGGCTCTTACTATTCATGCCATTACTATTTTCATTACCGTAACTATTTTCATTGATGTTAACCGTTTCACCAGATATTACATCGGTTCCACTTACATTATTTTGACCATTAATTTCTGGTGCTGTTTGTGCACATCCTGAAAAATAGACCGAACTAAGTGCTGAGAGTATTAATAATTTATATGTCATTTTATATCCTTAATTAAATTTTACCAATCAATCGATTGTATTTTGTTCCCACTATAAGGGAAAAGCATGCTTTGAAAACTATTTATATTAATGTATCCTACAGAAGTTTTACTATTTTGTTGCTTCAAATATAAAATCACCGATCCATTCTCTGAAAAGCGAGGAAATTGGTTTGAACCTGTGGTAGTAATAGGTCTTGTGGAAGCCGTATGGGTATTGGTTAAATAGAGGTTAAAGACATTTGCACCAAAGGTATGATGACTCTCTCTACTTGCATAAACAACATTGGCATTGTGTGCATCACACGCATTATTGTTACGACCGTGATACACTACTTGTGAAGTAGCTGCAGAAGAGATAGACTTTTTAAAGACATTTGCATAGCCCAATCTATTGGAAACAAATACAATACGACTTTCATTGTCAATATAGCGTCCATTTACATCAATACCCCGAAATTTGGTTATTCTTATTTTTTTTCCAGTGCTTAAATTTAACTCGTAAATATCAGCTTGTCCTTCAGGTGCCATAGTTAAAAGAAGTTTTTTACCATTTTTACTGACATCCGAACACACTAGCATACCTTCAGAACTAATAATTTTCTTTTTCTCACCCGTATAAATATTGAGTTTATACAAAGTAGGAAGTAAGCCATTATAGGAAGTATAATAAATATTTCGTTGTGTACTATTAGCCCATTTTGGGAAAAGGTTTAATCCACCCCTCACTATGGTTTTTTTATAATTAAAAGTATAATCTGCCAAACGTATTTCACTACGCCCAGAAGTAGTATATGTAGCATATACAATATAACGATTAATCCAAGATATATCTGTATATTTCAATACTTTGTTTACATCACTTACTGCTTTATGCAATAAAAAAGGTATTTTTGCAGTACCCGCAATGGCATATGATTTTTTTAATATTTGTTTACCGTTTGATGTTTCTAAAAGACGTATAACCAATCTACTACCATTCAATTTAGATAATGCATACTTTAAAATATATTCATTATTTTTTAACGCAGGTAAAATAAAATTACTCTCCATATCCCCTGTATTATGAGTTTTATCTATAATAAAATGACCTGATATTTTAAAATCTGAAGTTAAAATATTGAAGATACTCTTGTCTTGAGTTGCAGAACCATCTATAAGTGCTATACGTGATCTATCTTCAACATCTTTTTCTATCTTGAGTGTTGCATCAATAGCAAAAAGTACCGTATGCAACATTGTCATAGAAAGTATAATAAATACTATATTTTTCAAGTGAATTCCTTTTAAGTTTTACATAGATATTGTATCAAGCCTCACTTAAAGTGTACATTAATTTATTGAATTAGCATACTATACGCACTTTAATCTGTAGCAATAAAATCTACGTTAATTTCATATGCTCTTTTTGCTTTGTGCTTTCCTAAACCAAAACGATTAAGCTGTTTTAAGTAGCTACGAAGCCCTTCATTAAAGTCACTATTTTTAGAAAAAGTCACAATTTTAAATATAAAATGACCATCAGGGTTAATCTTCATCCAAACTTTTGCTTTTTCCCCCGCATATTCACTTTGTGCTGGCCAGCCCATTAACTTATCTGACACCAATGCCCAATATGCATTCTTGGTACCCTTATCTTGTTTTTTGCGTGTACTTTTTGATTTAGAAAATAATGCACTTGCACTCTGTTTTTTTACTTTAGTATGCGAAGTATCCACTTTTTTTGATACTTTCTTATGTGATGAAGGCTTTTTAGATTTAGGTGCATTTGAAAATAACTCATTAATACTCTGCTTTTTTACTTTTTTCTTGATTTTAGGTTTTTTAGATACTTTTTTTATGGTTGGTTTAGGTTTTCTTTTTTTAATAAGAGGTTTTGTTTGGTTTTTTATGCTCTTCTTTACAGTAGGTTTGGCCTTTTTCTTTTTTTCTTTAGTAACGGTAGGTTTACTTTTCGATTTTACTGCCTTGGTAGGTGTACTTATTTGCACTTGTATTTTTGTTTCATTCTTTTTCACAAAATGTAATGATTTTTCTTTTTTTGAATCATTAAAATATAGCACTAAAACAAATAGCAATGACAGATAAAAGAAAATGGAAATAGCCCCAAAAAGATAAGTAATATTTTTTTGCATTTAGATAGTAATTAGAGAAACATTTGTAAAACCAGCTGCTTTTACACTTTTTAAAAGGTACATCACATTTTTATATTGCAAGCTTTCATCTGCACGAATGGAAACATCTGAGGATTTATCGTATTTAATAGATTGATTTACAAAATCATCTGCAAATGTTTCTAAGGTATAGGTATCTTTATTCAAATAAATAGTTTTATCTTTATCCATACGAATAGTAAGCTGTTTAACTTTTTCAACCTTGGCACTTTTAGAACCTTGAGGCAATGAAATCTTTTCTTGAAAAGTAATTGTAGGAGCCGTTACCATCAATATTGCCATTAATACAAGCATTACATCCACCAAAGGTGTAATATTTAAATCTGGACTATCATCCCAACTAAACATTTTTACCTATCTTTTACTTGCGAAAGTATTACTTCAGATTGGGAAGAGAGTAAAGAGGAAAGTTCATACGCTTTACGTTTCAATATCAAATGAAAAGTGTATGCAAATATAGCTACTGCAATACCCGCTGCTGTTGCAATAAGTGCTTCAGAAATAGCTGGAGCAACCACAGAAAGAGAAGTCGAAGATTGAGAACCAAGTTTTGTAAAGGTTTCAAGAATACCAATAACGGTACCAAATAGACCAATAAACGGGGAAGTAGATGCAATAATAGAGAGCCAAGTAAGCCCTTTTGTAGAAACTCTAATTGCATCAGACGATGCTGCTTCTAATATGGCTTTATTTGGAATATTGACACGGGACAGATAAGTAAAAATAAGTGAGTTATGTGCCACTGATTTTGACTGAGCTGTATAAAGTGCTTTTAATGACTTACCTTCTACAGATATTCGTGTATTTAAGATATAAAATCTATCTAAAAATATCCAAAAAACTGCAATAAAATAAAGAGAAAGCAAAAGCAGTACAAAAATAGTAATTGCACTGCTTTGGCTGAAATAAGTAGTAAGAGAGTCCAAATTAAAGAGACTTTCCAATTTGTTCAACTTTAGCTACTGCAGATGCAATAGCTGAACTTGAAGATTCTGTACTTTTAAGTAAATCTTTTGCTGCTTCTAATGCTTTTGCCAAATCACTGTCATCACCAGAGATAGCAACTGCACCATCGACAATACAAGTTGTTTTACCTTCGTCTACTTTTACATATCCAGAATTAATAGCAACTGCTACTTCTTTTGAATCATCTTTTTCGTAAACGATAACACCCGTATCTAATAAAGATACCAGCGTAGCATGACCAGCTAAAACGCCGAATTCACCCTCTGAACCTGGTAAGTTTACTTGTTTTACTTCACCATCAAATATCACACCATTTGGTGTGATGATTTCTAGTTTCATGAGTTCCATAGTTATCCTTTAAAGATTAGAACTAAGATTACTTAGCGTTAATCTTATCATTTTTTGCAACTGCTTCATCCATGTTACCAACCATATAGAATGCTGCTTCATTCATATGATCGAATTTACCATCAAGAAGACCTTTAAATCCTGCAATTGTATCTTCAAGAGTAACATACACACCTGGAGAACCAGTAAATACTTCTGCAACGTGGAATGGCTGAGAAAGGTATTTTTCAATCTTTCTAGCACGTTCAACAACAAGTTTATCGTCTTCTGAAAGTTCATCCATACCAAGAATCGCAATGATATCTTGAAGATCTTTATATTTCTGAAGAATTTGTTGAACACCTGTTGCAATACCATAGTGCTCTTCACCAACAATTTGTGGATCAAGCATTCTTGATGTTGAATCAAGTGGATCAACTGCAGGGTAAATACCTTTTTCAGCAATAGATCTGTTAAGTACTGTTGTTGCATCTAAGTGAGCAAATACAGAAGCTGGAGCTGGATCTGTCAAGTCATCCGCAGGAACATATACAGCTTGTACAGATGTAATTGAACCTTTAGTTGTTGATGTAATACGCTCTTGCAATGCACCCATTTCTCTAGCAAGTGTTGGTTGGTAACCAACTGCTGAAGGGATACGCCCAAGAAGTGCAGACATTTCAGAACCTGATTGAGCAAATCTAAAGATATTATCAATAAACATAAGAACATCTAGTCCCATTTCATCTCTAAAGTACTCAGCCATTGTAAGACCTGTAAGAGCAATACGGTTACGTGCTCCTGGAGGTTCACTCATTTGACCATAACAGAGTGCAACTTTATCAAGTACGTTTGATTCTTTCATTTCGTAGTAAAGGTCATTTCCTTCACGTGTTCTTTCACCAACACCAGCAAATACAGAGTAACCTGAATGTTTCATAGCAACGTTGTTAATAAGTTCCATAATAATTACAGTTTTACCAACACCAGCACCACCAAATAGTCCTACTTTTCCACCTTTGTTATATGGTGCAAGAAGGTCAACTACTTTAATACCAGTTTCAAAAACTTCAGTTTTTGTACTTTGCTCTTCAAACGGTGGTGGATCTCTATGGATTGACCAATATTCTTTTGCATTTACTTCTCCATTATCATCGATAGCCTCACCAATAACATTGAAGATACGTCCAAGAACTTCTTCACCAACTGGAACTTTAATAGAATCACCAGTTGCTTTTACTTCTTGACCTCTTACAAGACCTTCACTCATATCCATAGCAATAGTTCTTACTCTATTATCACCAAGTTGTGCTGCTACTTCTAAAACTAATCTTTGTTCTTTACCATCAAGTGTAGTCGTTGTTTCTAACGCTTCATTAATTTCTGGTAGGTAGTCTGTAAAATCCACATCAATTACGGGACCTAAGACTTGTACTATTTTACCTGTCATTTTCTCTCCTATTATTTCATTGATTCCATACCACTGATAATCTCAATGAGTTCAGTAGTAATCGCTTCTTGTCTGGCTTTGTTATACTTAACGTTTAACTCTTTTACCATCTCTTTTGCATTTTTAGTTGCAGCATCCATAGCTTGCATACGTGCAGAGTGTTCTGCTGCAAGTGAATCGATAAGTGAGTAATACATTGTATACTCAACATAACGCTTAACCAATGCATCCAAAAGTGTATCATCATCATCTGGCTCAACTTCAAGTTCAGAAGTTGATACTGTATTTAATTCTAAACTACTGCTATCTACAGGTAAGATTTGATCAACTCTTAACTCTTGAGTAATCATATTTACGTAACCATTATGAATAATTACTACTTTGTCTGTATCACCATTTACATATGAATCAGCTATTTCAGAAATAAATTCTGAAGCACTTTTAAAGTCAGGTGCTGCTGAAAGTCCAATAATTTCATCACTCAATTCAACATTGTTAAATTTAAAATAATCAATTCCTTTTCTTCCAACTGCTCTAAGACGCACTTTAACATCTTTCGCTTTATACTCTTCAAGTAATTTACTAACATTTTTAATTGTTTGTGAATTAAATCCACCACAAAGACCTTTATCTGCAGTAACAAATACGATATCTACTACTTTAGGATTCTCTGCATCCTTAAAATAAACATTGTCTATACCATCAGCATTAGCATTTTGCATTTTTTGAGCAATCTCTGTTAAGAGTTCAGTCAATTTCTCTGCATATACTCTAGACTTTTTAGCTAGTTCTTCTGTTCTTTTCAGTTTTGCAGAAGATACTAGCTTCATAGCGTTTGTAGTTTTCTGCGTATTCTTAACAGAACCTATTTTACGCTTTATCTCTTTTAAATTAGCCATTATAAGCCTTTCTTACTCAGCAAATGAAGCTTTAAAGTCTTCGATAGCTTTTCTTAATTCTACTTCTGTATCATCAGAGATTTTTTTCTCATGTCTGATAGCATCAAGGATGTTTGCATATTTTGCTTCCATAAATGGCATAAGTTCTGCTTCAAATTTAGTTACAGAGCTTGCAGCAATGTCATCAAGGTATCCTTTTGCACCAGCAAAAATAATAATAACTTGTTTTTCAATCGCAACAGGAGCATATGGTCCTTGCTTAAGTACTTCTACCATTCTTTGTCCACGCTCTAGTTGACCTCTTGTATATTCATCAAGGTCTGATGCAAATTGTGCAAATGCTTGAAGCTCTCTAAATGATGCAAGGTCAAGTCTTAATGTACCAGAAACTTGTTTAGTTGCTTTAATTTGAGCAGCACCACCAACACGAGATACAGAAAGTCCTACGTTAATTGCTGGTCTAATACCTGAGTTGAAAAGATCTGTCTCAAGGAAAATCTGACCATCTGTAATAGAAATAACATTGGTTGGAATGTATGCAGCAACGTCTCCTGCTTGTGTTTCAATGATAGGGAATGCAGTAATTGAACCAGCACCTAAATCATCAGAAAGTTTTGCAGCTCTTTCAAGAAGTCTTGAGTGTAGATAAAAAACATCACCAGGATATGCTTCACGACCTGGAGGACGACGAAGGATAAGTGACATTTCTCTATATGCAACAGCATGCTTAGAAAGATCATCATAGAAGATTACTGCGTGTCTACCGTTATCTCTAAAATATTCAGCCATAGTAACACCTGCATAAGGTGCAAGGAACTGAAGTGCTGAAGATTCAGCAGCACCTGCTGTAACAACGATTGTGTAATCCATTGCACCATGCTCTTCAAGCTTTTTAACTGTTGCAGCAACTGTTGATTGTTTTTGACCAATTGCAACATAAATACATACAACATCTTGACCTTTTTGGTTAATAATTGTATCAATTGCTAATGTTGTTTTACCAGTTTGTCTATCACCAATAATAAGCTCTCTTTGCCCACGACCTACTGGTACAAGTGCATCAATTGCTTTAATTCCTGTTTGAAGTGGTTCATGTACAGATTTTCTAGCCATAATACCTGGTGCTTTTTCTTCTATAAGTCTTTCTTCTGCTGCTTCTATCACACCTTTACCATCAACTGGTTCACCAAGCGAGTTAACTACTCTACCCATAAGTGCATCACCTACTGGTGTTTTTAGAAGTTCGCCAGCTCTTTTGACACTCATACCTTCTCTAATTCCTGCACTTGAACCAAGAACAACAACACCCACGTTTGCCTCTTCAAGGTTTAATACAAGACCTTTTGCTCCGTTATCAAATTCAACTACTTCTCCAGCCATAACGTTATTAAGACCGTATACTGTTGAGATACCATCTGCGATACCTACTACTTTACCTATTTCATTGATATCTACATCAATTTCAAAATTTTCAATTCTTTCTTTGATGATTGAACTTATCTCATCTGCTTGCAATTTAACTGCCACTGATTACTCCTTTCTATTTGTTAACTATAAAGATTTCTTAATGAAATCAATAAGTTGATCTTTAACTCTCTGTTTAGAGAAGTTTACCTCAATACCTAAATCATCTACAGATACACGTAATCCTTCAAGATTCGTTTTTTCTTGTGATAATTTAATCGTTGAACCAGTATATCTTTTAAGTGTTTCTTCTAATTTCTTCAATGCTTTTTCATCAAGTGGCGATGCACTTTTTAATACACCTTCATACTTGTTTGCAATACGTTGCTGATCAGAATTTAATACTTTTACAATAGCCGGAAGTAAGTCTAATCTGTTGTTTTCACCTAAAATCTTAATGAAATTAACTAAAGTTTCATCACTTTTATTATCAAATGCAGAAAGAATCATTTCTGTTTTCTTCTCACTTGAGATAATTGGAGAAACCAATGTTTCCTTCACTGTAGCTTCATTTGTTACTTTTGCAAGTATATTTAATACTTCTAAAAGATTAGGTAAGTCTTTACTCACTGAAGAGAGTGCACTTGCATATCTTTTCGCGATTAATTCTTCCATTATGCTACCTTCTTAGAAATAATATCAACTATTTTTTTCTCATTTAGCTCAATATCATCTGATGTAATATTTTCACTTAAGATTTCATCAATAGCTTCTCTTGCTGATTTACGCTCATCTAAAGTCATTTTTTCTTCTTGTTGTTTTTCAAGAAGTGCTAATTCATTTACATTTGCTTCAGCAATTTTACTAGATAAAAGTTTGGCTTCAGCCTTTGCATCAGAAATGATTTCTTCAGCTTTTTGTTCACTTGCTTCATAACGTGCTTGTGCTTCCTCTTTTTCAGTTTTAGCAGCTTGCAGCTTTTCTTCAATTTCATTTAATTGTGCGGCAATATCTTGACTTCTACCTTTAAAGAAATCTTTTATTGGGTTAGCAACTAAATAATATAATAAAGCAGCAAAAATTGTGAAGTTAACCACTCTAGGCCAATAATCACTTTCTCTACCTGTCTGAGCAAAATAGCGACTCTCTTCTCCACTTGCATGCCCACTTGCTAAAAGCATAGCAGGTACCACAAGTAAAGATAATAATAGAATTTTTTTCATAATTTATCCTCCCTTATAATTTGCTAAATTTAGCTTTTAGGCTCTCTTTAAATAGAGGCATTTGAGAAAGAAGTGTCTTTTTAAGATTCTCTTTCTCCAAGTTAAGTTGTGTTACAAACTTATTATACTCAGTTTCCAGTTCATTTTGTTTGGTCTCAACCTTACTTGCAGCCAATGTTTTTTCATCATCAATTGCTTTTTGTCTGATTGACGCAGCTTCATTTTTAGCATTGCTAATAATGTCATCTGCCTTTGCATTCAATTCGTCTGTATTACCACTAAAACTCTTTGCTGCTTCTAAATCTTTTGCTATTGAACTATCTCTATCATCCATAAATTTAATCAATGGTTGAAATAACATATTATTTAAAAGAACAAGTAGGGTTAGAAACAATGCAAGTACGAACAACATCAATGGTAAATGTATATCAAGCATTAAAACTCCTCATGTAATTTCGCGTTATTTTATCATTTTAGAGATGAGAGGTGGGTTAAAGTTTACTGTTTTTCTAGGATTGTAAGAAAGTTTAATACATCTTCTTCATCATTAAAATTGATTTCTACACTATTTGCTTTAAGTTTAAATGAAAAGGGTAATCTATCTTCAAATAGCTTAGCGTGCTTTTTTGTTAAATTTTCTTTTAGTATTTTTTTATAAGACAAATCTTCTTTTGTCTCTTTTTGCTTCTTCACCATTATTTCTGTATCACGTACACTTAATTTCTGTCCTATAATTGAATCTAACAGTACTTTTTGCTTAGCATCTGTAAACCCTACAAGAAGTTTAGCATGTCCTTGTGTAATTTTACTCAAAATCAATTGCTCTTGCACATAAGGACTTAAATGAAGTAAACGCATAGTATTTGTAATTTGTGAACGACTCTTATGTACAATACTAGAAAGTTCATCATGGGTAATTTTATGAACCTCAATAAGCTCAGCATAGGAGTTTGCCAACTCTATGGCATTCAAATCTTCTCTTTGAATATTTTCTAGTAACGCTAATTCCCGTAATTTAATTTCATCTATTTCAATATCAGCAATAATAGCTTTGATTGTTTTTTTATTTAAATGCTGATGTGCTCGTAAACGACGTTCACCTGCGACAAGAAGGTATCCATCATCTTTTTCAATTACCACAATTGGTTGTAGTAAGCCATGTTTTTCTATTGATGCACTTAACTCTACTAAGGCATCTTTATCAAAATATTTACGAGGCTGAAAGGGATTTGCAGTAATATTATCAATTTTAATTTCTTCTACTCTCGCACCTAATGTTTTCAGTTCAAAACTATCTATATCTGATAAATCTTTTTCATATGCCTCTTCTACATCAAGAAGTATATCTCCAAGTCCTCTACCTAATGCCATACTTAACCTCTAGCAATGACAGTAGCCAAATCTCTATATGCTACTGAACCTTTAGAATTTACAGCATATGTAATGACTGGTTTTCCAAAACTGGGGCTTTCTGCAATTTTAACATTACGTGGTACAACTATGCACTCTTTTCCTTTTTTGATATGAAAAAGCTTGTCTTTAAAATGGTGTGATAAATCAGCCAAAACTTGCTTTGAAAGATTATTTTGCCCTGAATACATCGTTGGTAAAAAACCTTTTATTTTTAACTTTGGATTAATGGTTTTACGTAAAAGACTAACGGTATTTAAGAGTTGTGCAAGTCCTTCTAGTGCAAAAAACTCACACTGTATAGGTATAATAACGGAATCAGATGCACTCAATGCATTAATAGTAATGGGACCTAATGCTGGTGGTGAATCAATAATAACAAAATCAAATTTACTGGAAACTTCTTTGAGCTTCTCTTTTAATACCAACTCTCTATTTTTCTTTTTTGGATTATAGAACTCTTTTTCAATTCCCACAAGACCAATATTTGATGGAACTAAAAAAAGATTGTCACATGATGTTTTCAATACTACTTCAGAAAGTTTCTTACTTCCAATTAAAACGTGATAAATATTAAATTCATAATCACTTCTTGAAAATCCTAAACTTGTTGTCGCATTTGACTGTGGATCTATATCCAATAAAAGGACTTTTTTCCCTTTTTCAGCTAATGAAGCTGCTAAGTTTACTGCTGTTGTTGTTTTACCTACGCCACCTTTTTGGTTGGCAATACTAATTACTTCACTCATCGTAAACTATATACCTTTTTATTATCAATCATTAATGAGCCATCCTTGCATAATATGGCATTTTGAAGACTTACTTTCTTATTTTCAATATGTACTGAAAATCTCTTACTTAATTCAAATTCTACCTCATACTGACTAAATATTTGCTTCCATGTTGGAAATTTTTGAACCGCTTCAAGATAATGTTTTAAGAGTACTTTAGGTTTTATATTTGTGTTTATAGATTGATACTCATTTTGAACATCTTTTAAGTTAATACCAATACCACATACAAGTGTATTATCAACTTTATGTGTAATCGTACCCCCAACTTTACTCTCATTAACATAAAAGTCATTGGGCCACTTTAACCAAATTCTTTTATCTATATTATAAAGTAATTTTTTCATAATATAGGAGAAATAAATAGAAGCTGTAGCCAAAGGTAGATCATCAGGTAAATCATCGATACTAATAGCAAGGGAACTAAAAAAGTTCCCTTTCTCACCCTTCCATCTGTTATCACGACTACCAATACCTAAAATTTGTTCTTCACATATCACAGAAATTGGAGCCTTTATTGTTTTATTTTTTATTTTCTCTACAAGATATGTTTGAGTAGAATCAAGTACCTTAAAATATAGGATCTCCAACTTTAAGTCCCCTCCCTACACAATATGCTTTTGCAGACATTGCTTTTTTTGATACAGGTTGTAGTGTAGCAATCTGTAAAGCCCCTGTAGTACATCCTATGACAACACTTTCATCTAGAAAACTAAGAATTTCATAGGCTTCATGTGTAGTGCTATTACTGTGAAGTACCAATCCATCTAACTTTGTCCCATTAGAGGTAAATATTCCTGGCCAACCTTCAAATGCTCTATATTTATTATAGATACTCTTAGCATCCTCAAAATCTATTTCTCCATCAGATTTTTTAATCTTCTTACATACTGTTGCTTCTGCTTCATTTTGTTTTTTGGGCATGATAGTTTTAAAATGGCGTATCGTACTTAATGTTAACGTACAAGCATCTTCTGTAAGTTGTTGCATAAGTGCATGTAACCTCATATCTTTAGGAATAAAAAACTCTACAGTTTCTAATATATCACCTGTATCTAATCCTTCTTCCATTAACATGGAAGTCACACCAGACTTTTCATCTCCATTAAGTAAAGATTGCTGTACAGGTGAAGCACCACGGTATTGTGGTAAAAGTGAAGCATGTAAATTAATGCAAGGTGCAATATCTAATATATTTTTAGGCAAAATCTGCCCAAAAGCAGCAACAATAATATAATCTGGCTTCGCTTTATTTATCGCCTCAAAAATACCCTCATCTGAAAGGCGATTAGGTTGCAATACTTCTATGCTATGTTCAGTCGCTAAAACTTTTACAGAAGGAGGTGTTAAGACCTTCTTTCGTCCAACAGGGCGATCAGGCTGTGTTAAGACCAAAACTACTTCTATATCTTCAGCTTGAATTAATGTATTTAATATTTCACGTGCATAATGGGGTGTACCCATATAAACTATTTTCATTTTCATTTTATACCTTAAAAAGTGTTCCACCATTATGCTTATCTTCTAGAAGTAAAGCTTTTACATCATTCAAATTAAATCCACTTGCCAAAAACATTTCACGTTTATGCTTCATAAGAAAATCAGCCGATTGCAATTTAGTCACGATACCCCCTGTTGCAAACTCATTATTTGGTGTATGTTCCGCATTTAGTTCTTCTTCCAATAGTGTATGTACAACAGCTCTGCGTTTTGCATCATTATATTTGTTTGGGTCTTTATCGTAAAATGCATCAATATCAGAAAGTATAATGAGCATACTTGCATCAAAATAGTGTGTCACATGCGCAGAGAGTCTATCATTATCACCAAAAATAAGTTCATCAACACTGACAGTATCGTTTTCATTGATAATAGGTACTACATTATTTGAGAGCAATGTATCTACTGCTTCTTTAGCATGTGTTGTAGATTTACGAGAATCAAATACATTCGCCCCTAATAGTACCTGTGAACACAATAAATTGAATTGTTTAAATTTATCTTGATACATTGCAAGAAGTAAGGGTTGACCTATTGCTGCAAGTGCTTGTTTATTTGCAACGTTACTTCTATCTAATGAAAGCTTAGTGTATCCAGCAGCCACAGCTCCTGAACTTACTAATATTACTTCATACATACTCTTATTTAGCATGGATATAAGCTCTACCAATGCTAACATTCTTACCTTCGCTATTTCACCATTTTCTGTTAAAACATGAGAGCCAACTTTAATTACAATACGCTTTTTACTCATGCTATGCCTCATTTTCCTCTTTAACACTTTTTGCAAAATCTCCTAGTGCATAACGTAAAGGCTCGGTATTAATATGAGCAACCGAAGAGATTGGTAGTACAAATAATGGTTGATCTTCTGGTAATTTTAAATCAAAATCTTTTTTAAAACCATAAGATATATACTCATCTTTTGCTTTATACTCTGACAATACTTTATTTTCTTCAAGATTAATATCTGATAAAAATGTTTTTGTTAGAGTATTAACTTCATCCACTGAAAGTGAATCTATTTTTGTAATTGCAATAGCATGTTTACGTGTTGCCAAAGTTTCAGAATAGCGTTTTAACTCTACTAATAATGTTTCATATTGATATTTCATCTCTCTATAGTTTGCCGCATCTATCATTAGTAACAAAGTTTTTGTACGTTCAATATGTTTTAAAAACTCGAGTCCCAATCCACGTCCATCACTTGCACCTTCAATAATTCCGGGAATATCTGCCATCATAAATGAATCATAATCACTAATATGTACAACACCTAATTTAGGTGTAAGTGTTGTAAACTCATAATTTGCTACTTGAGGTCTAGCATTTGAGAGTGTTGCAATGAGTGTAGATTTACCAACATTTGGATAACCTACTAGTCCAATATCAGCGATAAGCTTCATCTCCAGACGTACTTGTTTTGTAATACCAGGTAATCCCGGTTGTGCATAGGTTGGCCTTTGATTTGAAGATGATTTAAAGTGCATGTTTCCAAGTCCACCTTTTCCACCCTCTAGAAATAGTATCATATCTCCATCTGTTACTAAATCCATAAGTTCTTCACCCGTTTCCATATCAATCACAGTTGTGCCAGGGGGAACCGTTATCACCATGTCTTGACCCTTACGACCATAACATTTTTTACCCATTCCTGGTTGACCACTTTCTGCTTTCATATGAACACGTCCACGTAATCCTGAAAGTGTATCTGTATTATTATCAACCTTAAAATAAACAGACCCTCCACGTCCACCATCACCACCATCAGGACCACCATTGGCAACAAATTTCTCTGTCCAAAAAGAGATTGAACCTGCACCACCTTTTCCTGAGCTAATCATCAGTTCTACGCTATCTACAAACATCTTTAAACCTTTTTATCAAACTAGTATATATCATACAATACATAGTACATTATTTATTATGATTATATCTAAAATGGAAGGAATTATTGCTATACTTTTTTTTATCTAAAAAAAAGAGGCTAAGAATGAAAAAATATTTATTGAAAACAACATTTTTTACAGCAGTATTTTTTATAGCGAATGGATGTACCACATCAACACCTACAGAAAGTTTTGGTGGCTATTATCATAGTAAAATTTATTTTGGAAAAGATTTAACAGTCAATAAAAGGCAAGGTATAGCAGATGGTTGTAACACAGCAAAAGGCTTCTATCGTAAATCACATGATTTGTTTCAGTATAAAGAATATTATGATGGATGGTTTATTGGAAGAAATAGATGTAGAGATTTATTAAAAATAGATAAAAATGGAAATTTGGAATATTAAGTCAAATTCACAACGTGAATTTGACTAATTAAAATTATGCAGGTACTACAGAAACTTTTTTCTGAGTAGAAGATTTATTTTCAAATTTAACTACACCTTCAACAAGTGCAAATATAGTATGGTCTTTTCCCATTCCTACACCATTACCTGGATGAACTTTAGTTCCTCTTTGTCTAATGATGATATTACCAGGAATTACTGCTTCCCCACCAAATTTTTTAACGCCTAAACGACGTCCAGCTGAATCACGATTATTTTGTGTGGATCCTTGCCCTTTCTTGTGTGCCATTCTATGCTCCTATATTATAATATAAATTTAAGCTTACGCTATTTTAGTAATTCTAACTCTTGTAAAGTCTCTTCTGAAACCTCTTTTAAGTTTTGAATCTTTTCTTCTTCTTTTTTTGTAGATAATAACTTTTTTATCTCTACCTTCATTGATAACTTCACCCTTAACTACCGCACCTTCTACGAAAGGAGTACCTACAGTTAATTCACCATTATCTAATGCTAGAACTTCTTTAAATTCTACTGCTGATTTTGGCTCAAGACCCATGTTGTCAAAACAGATGATATCACCTTCTTGAACTTTAAATTGTTGACCACTTGCTTTAATGATTGCGTACATTGCAAACCCTTTGTTATTCTATGTATTTTAAAAAGTTTGTGATTATACCCAAAATTAATTTAATTTAATTTTAAATATAAAAACATTGACTAGAAATTGTAATCTGCACCAGCTAATGCTATACATTCTATCTCTACTAGAGCATTTTTAGGCAGTGTTTTTACTGCTATTGTACTACGCGCTGGCTTATGTGTCCCAAAATAATGAGCATATACATTATTTACCGTATTAAAATCATCCATATTAGATAGATAGATCGTTGTCTTAATCACATCATTAAAATGTGCATTAGCTGCTTCAAGTACATAAAAAAGGTTTTTCATCACTTGATGTGTTTGATGCTCAACATCACGCATCTCCATAGTCCCATCAGGTTTTAATGCTATTTGACCTGAAGTATAGATAAATCCATTAGCTTCAATGGCTTGTGAATATGGACCTATCGCTTGTGGTGCTTCTTTTGTTGATATAAACTTCATGCTTTCTCCTCTTTAATTAGTTACGTTCATAAAATACATACGATGTAGAGTAATCAGAAAATTCAAAATAAACTTTTTGTTCACCTTCATCTTTTTTTGTATTAAAATTTAAGTCATCTATTCCATATCCATATCTATAGGGTCTAGAATCTCCATCTGTTGTACCTTTTGCTGTAGACAATTTATCTATTTTAATAAATCTATGTACTAGTGTACTTCCTGCATAGATATCTAAAACACCATTTGTACCTGTCCAATTTTGCAAAGAACGGCTTAGTGAGTTTTGTGTTTCTTGGGTACATCCCCCCAGTATAAACAGACCTAAAATAAGTAATGTACTTTTTAACTTCATAATTATCCTTCTTTCATATTTTTAGAATTGTAGCATATTAGACTTTTGGCATACCAAATTTCTGAGTAATTAGTTCTCCCTCATCATTAAAATAGAGGTAATAAAGCTTATCTTTAAGTACTGTAAGCCCTACCAAGTAACGTAATGCCAAATTGGCTTGCAAGGCACCAATATGCATCACTATAGGTGCAGCAATACCTTCTGGTGTGTGAGACGATGTATTAAATACTTGAAAGTTGGAATTTTCAAAAAAACATACTTGACCATTAAACGCTTCTACAGAAGCATAAATCCATGGTATTTGATATTTTTTTGAATAAGTATCTATCTGTTGTCGTACAGCTAAATTATCTGTCGCATCCAAAATAAGATCATAGTGATTCTCATAACTTTGAAAAGTTTCAAAATCAATACTATATGCTTTTACCGTAATAAAAGGATTTTTAGACTCTAGTAATGCACACACTACCTTAGCTTTATTTTTACCTTCATCTTCTAGTTTAAAGGCAATTTGTCTATGAATATTATGTATAGAAACTGTATCAAAATCTATGATATCTATTGCACCTATTCCAGAAGTACCTAATGCTAATGCTAAAGTACATCCTAAACCACCGGCACCTACAATAGCTATTTTTTTCTCTTTTAAAGATTCTTGTTTTTCACTACCCCATAATTCAATTTGGCGCTTAAAATAATCTGCTTCTAGCATAAGACCTCTCGTTCTTTCAACTCTTTTTCAAATGACCATGCCTTACGATGCTCAAGTATTTCTGCTTTATCAATAACTTCAATAAGCATAGACTCTTTATCTTCTAACATCATTTCAATCTCACCTTCTGGCGATACTAACATAGTATCACCATAAAATTTCCACTGCACATCCTCATCACTATATTCACCTAAACGGTTGGCTCTCAAAACAAAACATCCATGTAAAAAAGCTTTTGTTTTAATAATTTCTCTCCATCTATTATGAGAACCAAAAGTTGAGGCTGTAGGTAGTAATACCAAATCTACTTTTTTATCAATGACACATTGCCAAAAATGATCAAAATGCAATTCAAATCCTGCCATTACCATGACTTTAAAACCATTCAAATTAAAAGTCATAGGGTCTTTTAATGGTTTTACTTTATTTGCAAAAAATTGTTTTTCATTCCAATGACTGTAAGGTAGTAGTATTTGCTGTTCATAATATCTAATATTTTTAGGTGTAATTTTGACAATTGTCTTATAATATCCATCTGTTTTTGTCAAAATAATAGGTGCAACAAATACAATATTATATTTTATTGAAAGTTTTTTAAGAAGTTCAATATGCTTTTTTGATTGTGTTTTGACCATACTTGGAACCATCGTAGCAATTTCTTTAAAAAAATGGTTTAATACATATTCACCAAGTAATATAATATCAACACCCCGTTCTTTTGCACGTTTTAAATAAAATTCTAATCGTGTTGCATTCATTCCTAACGTAGGCAATTGTAATGCAGAAACAATTAATTTCTTAGACATGATAGTGTTCTTTATCAATCGTATCTATTTTTATTTTTGCTTCTTCTATCAATATTTGTGCTTCTTTTATATTTCTTAAGCCCTCTTCATATAGAGTTACTGATGCTTCTAATGTGATTTCAGGATCTGCTAATTTTTCTAAAAGAGCTTTAGATGTTGCTAACTTTTCTTCAAAACTTTTTGTTTTCATTTCAGTACCTTTGTAATATGTTCTTCAAACTTTTCTAATTCTACTAAAAAGGCATCATGCCCATAGTTACTTTCTACTTCTAAGTAAGTATGAGATTGCCCATTACGCTCCATCATCTTTGCAATATGTTCCATCTCAGAAGGAA
>Ga0256843_1001299_pt1 | contig 19871 bp, 20 predicted proteins | sample AlvinellametaG_FD_191572 | JGI IMG/M metagenome (GOLD analysis project Ga0256843, IMG submission 191572) | Pompeii worm associated microbial communities from hydrothermal vent at the East Pacific Rise, Pacific Ocean - Alvinella | ecosystem: Host-associated > Annelida > Integument > Unclassified ... | reverse complement strand
TCGAAATAGACCAAAAAGGGAACTCTTTTTCCCACTCTTTTGTGGTACGATAAATCCAGTTTTTATTATCAAGTTCTATAGAAGATTTTAAAATCCAATAGTGCAGTTGTTGCAGAAAAATAGCCTCATTCAAGCCAAGCTCTAAAGCAAGTGATGGAAGTATAATTAGGGGAGATTCATTTAAGAGAAGTTTATTCATTTTTTATCCTTTTTTATCACAAAAAAAAGACTGCACAAACCTTATACGATTTAAGAAAAGCTTTAAATTATATCAATAATGGATAGAGAGCAGTATCTGTTTTATGGTTATTATCTGTGAAGATAATGAATTATAACGAATAAAAAGAAAAATTATACTTATTGATTCTTTTTCAAGTAAAAATATATTATTTTTTTCTGTATTTATCTAGTATTGACATAAATGAACCAATTATTTCTAGTTCTTTTTGTTGCTCTTTATCTTTTAACATAAGTTCTAAAGCTAATTTAGCAGTTGTCGTTATTTTTCTCTTTTTTTTTACCCAATCTGAAACAGTTGTATTTCCAATATCAAATATTCTAGCAATATCTGATTGATTCATACCTAACTCTTTTTTTGCTCTCTCTATTAATTTGACTTGATAACTCAAATCTTCTTTCATCTGCTTCCTTATGATTTTTTCTAATTTTATCTAAAATAGAATAAGAGGGGATACGTGTAGGGTTGGTAGGGTGCTGTTTTCAACGCACCATTAATAAAATTTGCATAAAAAAGAGTTTCGCCGAAAGGGCTTAAAAAAGCCTTTCGACTGGAATGTTATTTTATGATTGTTTGGTTTTTTAGTGCGTTGAAAACAATCCTAATCCTCTTTTAAAGCCCGATAGATTCCAACAGCTGAAACCACCACCACAATTACAATAAAACCAACCATTGTCCAATCAAGTAAACCCATTAATCTTCCTTTAATTCATTATCTCTAAGCTGTCCACATGCTGCAGAAATATCAAGACCTTTCGATTCTCGAATGGTGCAGTGTAATCCATGTTTTGTTAAATACTCTTGAAACGCTTTCATATCTTTCTCATTAGGTCGTTTATACTCTGTTCCACCATAAGGGTTAAAGTAGATAAGATTCACTTTTGATTTAATACCATTAAGCAATGCCAATAGTTTTTTAGCTGAAGTCAAATCGTCATTAACATCTTTAATAACCAAATACTCAAACATTACCCGTTTTCTATCGTTTACAGGAAAATTTTTGACAGCATCAATAATCGATTGAATGTTGTATGCTTTGTTAATTGGCATAAGTTTCTCTCTTAAATCATCATCTACAGCATGTAGTGAAATAGCCAGATTAACCCCCAATCCTAACTTTCCTAGTTTTACAATTTTACTACTAAGCCCCGAAGTTGAAATAGTTTGACGATGTGGAGCAATTGCCATACCATCAGGGTCAGCAAATACTCTTGATGATTGTGCTACAGGAGTTAAATTATCAAGAGGTTCACCCATACCCATATAAACAATATTTAATCTTCGATTGGCATCTATATTGTTATCTTTTTTAATTAAACGAATCTGCTCAACTATCTCTCCTGCTGTCAAGTTGGCAATAAAGCCACTCTTGGCAGTCAAACAGAATGAACAACCAACTTTACACCCCACTTGACATGAGATACAGACGGTATACTTCTCTTGATGTTTCACAGAACCATCTTCATTGAACTGCTTCTTTTTCATTAAAAGTAGAACAGCCTCTACTGTATTACCATCGTGTCGTTGAAAAAGATATTTAATACTTCCATCCCTGCTCTTCTCTTTTCGAACTATCTTTAAAAGGTCTATCTGATATTGCTCTGTTAACTCCTCTTTTAGAGGCTTTGGAAGATTTTTCATCTCATCAAACGAGGTGACATATTTATGATAAAGCCAAGAGTAGACCTGCTTGGCTCTAAAAGAGGGTTTAATACGTTGAGATAACTCTTCTCGGGTGTAATCTTGTATGGATGGTTTTGTTTCTATTTTCATTCTTTCTTTCCTGTCGTAGGGTCGGTTCAGCGACCATTAAATATTTCTTTTGATTTTTGGTCGATAAATCGACCCTACAGTAATTTAAATACTATTTTTTTATATATGTTGTCAACCTAGCCATCGCCTCTTTATGGTTATCCATAAAATCTCGATGGGCATTGGCATTACAGTAATTGGTAATAATAAATGCACCAGCCACAGGAATATTAAAGGCTTTTGCAACCTTTAATACAGCAAAAAACTCCATATTCTCTATCATAATATTATTTTTTAAATATAGTTTAGAAATATTATTATCTGTTGTAATATAATTGGATGAGTTGACCAATATTTCACGAGAAACATTCTCTGCTGTTGATAACATATTATCAATTGGAGTATACGCTTTTGCATTAAAAAAACTATTCTCAATATTACAAGCTGTTTTTGACTCAACTATATCAAAAATTTTATATTTACCATAGCTTCCTGCTGAGCCAATAAAAAATATAAAAGGTGGTGGATTACTTATACAGAGTTTAGTTAAATTGATACTCATATCAATCATTCCTATGCCCATTGGTTTAGCAAAATCAAATGTTTCACTCTCTCCTGCACAGATAAACATCTTATATCCTTACTGGAATATTATTGTCACGAAGATAGCGTTTTAAATCCATAATATCTATCTCTCTAAAGTGAAAAATAGACGCTGCCAACGCTGCATCGGCATTACCAAGTGTAAATGCCTCTTTCATATGTTGCATCGTTCCTGCACCACCACTCGCAATAATAGGAATATTAACCACTTGGGCAATACGACTGTTTAAATCATTTGCAAATCCTGCTTTTGTACCATCACTGTCCATTGATGTAATCAGCAACTCTCCTGCCCCTCGATTGTATGCCTCTTTTGCCCACTCGATGGCATCTATTCCCGTATCATTCCGTCCACCGTGGGTAAAGATATGCCACTCATTTGGGGCAACTTTTTTGGCATCAATTGCCACAACAATACATTGTGAACCAAAACGTTTTGCACCCTCATTAATAAAATCGGGTCGTTTAATTGCCGATGAGTTAATGCTAACTTTGTCACAACCCACGTTAAGCAGATTGTAAATATCTGTCAACTCACGAATTCCACCCCCAACTGTCAATGGGATAAACACCTCTTTGGCAACCTCTTTGACAACATCAACAATAGTATCACGCCCTTCATGTGATGCCCCAATATCCAAAAAAGTAATCTCATCTGCACCCTCTTGATTATAACGTTTTGCCACCTCGACAGGGTCTCCAGCATCACGCAGACCCACAAAGTTAACACCCTTAACAACACGACCATTATCAACATCTAGACAAGGGATAATTCGTTTTGCAAAATATTCCATTTTTTTTCCTTAACTTTTCTTTCCTGTTTTAGCCAATTTTTTTGTAGGTTCGATTTTATCGAACGATAATAGATAAAAATAATAGTGTTCGATAAAATCGAACCTACATTAATGATAGACTACTATATTTAAAAGGAACAAGAAAGAAGTAATTTTATGATAGAATTATAACCAACATACTTTATATAGATAGTATAGTTAAAAAGAATCCTATAAGTAAGAATTGTGTAAAATGAACAAAATTGAAAATTTATCAGAGTTTGCCAACAAAAGATATGGTCAAAACTTTCTAAAAAATGATGCTATAGTAAAACGAATCATCCAATCGATTCCCAATGATAACCTGCGTGTAGCAGAGATTGGGCCTGGCTTAGGTGATTTAACCAAAGAGTTGGTTACAACTCGAAATGTCACAGCATTTGAGGTTGACAAGAGATTATGTGAACATCTTCAGACAACATTTAGCGATGCTATCCACACGGAGAAGCTAAAAATTAAGTGTGGAGATGTGCTTAAAAATTGGGAAGATAACATGTTGCTGGATGAGGAGTATCATCTTGTTGCAAACCTTCCTTACTATATAGCCACCAATATTATTTTAAAAGCGTTAAAAGATAAAAACTGCCAATCGGTACTGGTTATGGTTCAAAAAGAGGTTGCCGAGAAGTTTTCGGCACACTCTGGAGAGAAGGCGTTCTCTGGACTTTCCGTACTAACACAGACCGTAGGCTATGGAGAACTTCTTTTTGATGTAGGAGCAGAAAATTTTGTTCCTCCTCCAAAAGTTACCTCGGCAATTCTTTTAATTGTAAAAAAACGGAGTGAAGATAGTAAAGGTTTTGAAGAGTTTTTAAAAGTTGCTTTTAAACAACCCCGTAAAAAACTCTCTAAAAACTTGGCAACCCACTACCCAAAAGATAAGATTGAAGCACTTCTTAAAGGGTTAGAGGTCTCTCTAACCATTCGACCTCATGAAGCTGAGACATCTATGTATCATCACTTATATAATGAATTAAACAAGGATAATATAGATGGAAGAACAGAACAACAACAACGAAAAAAAAGTAGAAAACGCACCTAAAGCGAGACGAGACCGACCAGAGCGACCAAGACGGTCTCAAAATCCTCATAGAAAGCCAAAACAGCCAACAAAACCTGCTGTTGATGGAAACAAACAACCAACAGAAAAAAATGTAAACGGTAACGTTAAAAAGACAGAAAAAGAGGTTAATGGTAATCTTCAAGGTGCGTCAAAAGCAACAAAGCCAAAACTAAAACAAACCAAAACGAATCAAAATAAAAAACCAAACAAGCCCAATCCAAAAGCCAATCCTAACCAAAATACAAATAAAGCAAAATCCAATTATAAAAAAAATAGTAAAAGTGGTGGAAGAAGACCAAAAAAATTTATCCCCGGTCCAATGAGTGAAGCGATGAAAGCCTCGTTATTAGAAAACGAAGAGGTGAATGATTTACGCATGAACCCATGGAAACAGATAAATGTAGAGAACAAACACAAAGTCCGTTTCACTCCATTAGGAGGTCTTGGAGAGATTGGTGGAAACATGGCAGTAATGGAAGATGAAGATTCAGCCTTTATTATTGATGTGGGCATGTCATTTCCCGATGAGACCATGCACGGTGTTGACATTTTAGTACCTGATTTCTCTTATCTTCATGCCATTAAAAACAAAATAAAAGCCGTTATTATTACCCATGCCCACGAAGACCACATTGGCGCTGTTCCCTATCTTTACAAAGAGTTAAAGTTCCCAATCTATGGAACACCTTTGGCATTAGCAATGATTGAAAATAAGTTTCAAGAGCATGGATTGATGGATGATGTCAAATACTTTAACTTTGTAACCAAAAGAAAACAGTATGAAGTGGGTGGATTTAAAATTGAGTGGATGCACAACACACACTCCATTGTAGATGCCTGTTCATTGGCAATCGAGAGTAAAGCAGGTATCTTTATTCACACGGCTGACTTTAAAATTGACCACACCCCAATCGACAATCAGACCATGGATTTACAGCGTTACGCCTACTACGGTTCAAAAGGGGTTTTATGTCTCTTCTCGGACAGTACAAACTCACATAATGCAGGATTTACCAAAAGTGAAGCCGTAGTTGGAAAAACCTTTGATACCCTCTTTGATTTGGCAAAAGGGCGTGTTATTATGTCAACCTTCTCATCCAATACCCACCGAATATATCAAGCAATGGAGCGTGGAATCGAAGCAGGAAGAAAAATCTGTGTCATTGGACGTTCTATGGAGCGAAATATTGAAACTACACGAAGATTGGGCTATGTGGATATTCCAGACAAACACTTTATTGATGCCCATGAAGTCAATAAATATCCTGAAGAGCAGATTCTAGTGGTAACCACAGGTTCACAAGGCGAAGCGATGGCAGCGTTATCAAGAATGGCAACCAATGAGCATCGACATATTAAATTAAAGCCTAGCGATACCATTATTATCTCGGCACACGCCATCCCAGGGAATGAGGGTTCAGTCTCGGCACTTATGAACAAACTTGTAAAAGCAGGAGTTACCGTACGTTATAAAGATTTTGACAATATTCACGTCTCAGGTCACGCAGGACAAGAGGAGCAGAAACTTATTTTACGACTGGTTCAACCAAAATTCTTCTTGCCTGTGCATGGAGAGTATAACCACATCCACAAACACTCAAAAACAGCCATATCGTGTGGCGTAGATAGTCGAAACATTCTATTAATGAGCGATGGTGACCAGATAGAGATTACCACCAAATACCTCAAAAAGGTAAAAACGGTAAAAACAGGTAAAAGCTACATTGACAACCAAAATAACCAAGAGATAAAATCTGACGTGGTCGAAGACCGACAGAAAATTTCACTCGATGGTGTGGTAAATATTGCCATGCAGATAGACAAATCAACCAAAAAGATTATAGGTAAAGCCATCATCACAACCCATGGAATCGTTCCAAATAAAGAGGACAAACGGTTTGCCCATGAGATTCAAAATATCATTGAGACATTCCTTGCCTCTGCCGAAGAGAAACAGCTCTCATCAGCTAAAAATATCCAAGATGAGTTGCGTACTATTGTCCGTAAATTTATTGTACGAACCAAAAGAAGCTATCCATTAATCACACCTATTGTATTTTTTGTTTAACTTTTAGGAGATTAACTACACTGGTTAATCTCCCCCCTACTATTCCTAATCTTTTATTCTCTCTCTATCAAAGAGCATTTAAGCACTATTTAATAAATACGCTATAGCCTTTTAGTCTAATTCTGCTAAAATTCCAAAATTATTTTGGATTAAAAGGATTGTAATGAATATTACAGCAACAAAAACCGATACAGCAAATGTATTGGTAGTAGCAAAAATTGAGTCTACTGACATTGAGAAGAACATTACAAAAGCAGCAAAAAAGTTGGCAAAAACTGCTTCTGTAGATGGATTTAGAAAAGGTAAAGTACCTGTAGCAGTAGTGAAAAAGATGTATGCAGAGCAGTTGGCTCAAGATGCAGAAAATCAAGCTATTAATGATATTATTGAAACAGCAAAAAAAGATTTAAATATTAACCCAGCTGATATTATTGGTGACCCAACATTTAAAAAATATGAAAAAGTTGAAGATGGTATTGAAGTAGAGCTTACAATCTCTCTTAGACCAACAATCGAAGCTGAAGATTATGAAAAGTTAGCACCAAAATTTGATGAGCCAACTGTTGAAGATTCAGAAGTACAAGAGCGACTTCAAACGCTACTTGACAACAACTCTCCATACAAAAAAATCCAAGAAGATAGACCATTGGCAAATGATGACCAAGCTACATTTGACTTTGTTGGTAAAGTTGATGGTGAAGCCTTTGATGGTGGAACAGCAGAGAACTTTGAATTGGTTATCGGTTCTGGTCAATTTATCCCTGGTTTCGAAGAGCAGATGGTTGGAATGAACAAAGGTGAAACCAAAGATTTAACTGTTAAATTTCCAGAAGATTACCAATCAGCAGACCTTGCTGGTAAAGAGTCTGTATTTACAGTAACCCTTCATGAAATCAAAGCAAAAGGTAAAGCTGAACTTGATGAAGATATGGTTAAAAGATTAATCCCAGGGGATGAGTCCGCTACTGCTGATACTGTAAAAGAGAAAATTTCAGAGCAGATTAAATCTGAAAAAGTATCTAAACTTTACAATGAAACACTTAAACCACAACTGATTGAAGCGTTGGTTAAAGAGTATCAATTTGATTTACCAGAAAATATTGTAGAGCAAGAGATTGATGCGCAAGTAAACAATAAAGCTAAAGATATGAGTGAAGAGGAACTTGCTACCTATAAAGATAACAACGAAAAGATTGAAGAGCTTAGAGCATCAGTAAGAGAAGATGCAATTCGTTCAGTAAAAGCTACTTTCCTTGTTGATGCATTGGCAAAAAAAGAGAAGATTCAAGTAAATGACCAAGAGGTTTCTCAGACAATTTACTATGAAGCGATGATGAGTGGTCAAGACCCTCAACAAGTGATTGAATATTATCAAAAAAATAATCTTCTTCCTGCTGTTAAAATGGGCATGATAGAAGATAAACTCTTTGCCAAAATTATTGGTATTGAGCAGTAAATCATAACAATATTTATCTAATCTTCGTGGGCATTCTTGCCCACCCTACATACTTCTCTAAGTAAAAAAAGTGTATTCTCCCAACAATTAAATTTATATATTAAAAGGTACTATTAATGAGTTATATCCCTTATGTTGTAGAACAAACAGGTCGTGGCGAACGAAGCTATGACATCTATTCAAGATTGTTAAAAGACAGAATCATTATGTTAAGTGGCGAAGTAAATGACCAAGTGGCATCGACCATTGTTGCACAACTTCTATTTTTAGAGGCACAAGACCCTGATAAAGACATCTATTTTTATATCAACTCGCCAGGTGGAGTTATTACATCAGGTTTGGCAATGTTTGATACCATGAACTATATTAAACCTGACATTGTAACCATCTGTATTGGTCAAGCTGCCTCTATGGGTGCATTTTTACTCTCATCGGGTGCCAAAGGTAAACGTTATGCCCTTCCAAATGCCAGAATTATGATTCATCAACCTTCAGGTGGCGCACAGGGGCAATCAACCGATATTCAGATTCAAGCCGAAGAGATTCAACGTCTAAAAGATACCCTAAATGAGATTATGGCAGAGAATTGTGGGAAAACAGCAAAACGGTTAGAGAAAGATACGGAAAGAGACAACTTTATGTCATCAAAAGAGGCTGTAGAGTATGGACTTATTGACCAAATTTTAACCAAAAGTTTTAGTTAAGGCTAACCATGATACGTGATATTGTAATCTATCCTGATAAGCGTTTAAAACTTATATCTAAAGAGGTAACCGAGTTCGATAGTGACTTACATACTCTTTTAGATGATATGTATGATACCATGGTATCTAAAAAAGGTGTTGGATTGGCAGCGATTCAAGTGGGTGTGGATAAACGTGTGCTTATTATTAATATTCCAAAAGATGATAGCGATGATGCCACACCTCTAAAAGAGGAGACTTTAGAGATTGTTAACCCTATTTTTATAGAAAAAAAGGGTTCATCCAAACAGCAAGAGGGGTGTTTAAGTCTTCCTGGTTTCTATGAGGATATTGAACGTTATTCACATGTGAAAATAGAGTATCAAGACCGAAATGGCAACAGAAAAACCATAGATAATGATGACTTTCTAGCCATTGCTATTCAACATGAAGTTGACCATTTAGATGGAAAAGTTTTTATTGAAAAACTCTCTTTTATTAAACGGAAAAAATTTGAGAAAGATTGGAAAAAAAAGTTCAAATAGGGTGCATATTGCACCTTCTTTCTCTGTTTCCCATATTAAATATAATTTAATTTTTATTAACACAAAAAAATATTAACATCTTTTTGAGTTAGAAATGGTTACACTATCAAAAGTTAACTATTCTAAGGACAGAAATGAAAAAAATATTATTAATATTACTTACACTAGGAACCATTCCCCATACTTTAACAGCACACAATATATCTACAGGAACGATTGAAGTAGAAGGAGGAGCAAATTTCTCTTTTAGTTCAGTAGAAATTGATAAAGGAAGAGATAAAGATGATATAGACAAAACAGAACTCTCTTTAACCTCACTCTATTATATTTCACCAAATCTTGGTGTTGGATTACACTGGTCATATGAATCAACAGAGCATGATGGTAATGATGATGCAGAGACAATAATGGGACCTGCATTGGCATTTAATATTCCAATTGCCCCAAAAATGAGTGTAAAACCTTTTGGATATATTGCACTTGTAGATGGAGAAGAGGGAACTATTGATTATGATGGTACAGAGTGGGGATTGGGTACAACACTCAACTACTTTATTCAAGAAAACATCTCACTCAATGCAGGTTTACTCTATTCCAGCCAAGATTTAGATATTGATAATGGTGGAGATTATAAAAAAACAGGTTTTAAAACAAATTTGGGTCTTTCAGTCTACTTTTAATACAAAGGGGGTACCTTCAACTGTACCCTATAATGCCTCTCCGACTCTCAGCCCACAAATCCAAGCAAAATGTAGGTTAAATCCACCTCTATCTCCATCTACATCTAAAACTTCTCCTGTGAAGTAGAGATTTTTATGTTTTTTAGACTCCATTGTTTTGGGATTAATCTCTTTTGTATTGATGCCACCTGCCACTACTTCTGCACCTTTGTAACCTCTGCTTCCATCTATAACTATATAAAAAGATTTTATTCCATCTACTATTTTTTGCAAATTTTTTATATTAGATGTGAGTGAACCAACAGTCTCATTTTCTAACTTTAAAGGCTTTAAAATAGGAAGAATTAATTTCTTATTTATAAAGCCCTGCATCCATATTTTTAGGGGTTTAGAACACTTTTTAGTAAGCGTTTTTTTCATAAGAGATAAAAGTTGTTCACATGTGAATTTAGGCATTAAATCAATTTTTAACTTCACTTTTGGACTCTGAAGTAGTTCTTCCATTACAAAACGACTTATATCTAAAATTGCCAATCCCGAAACACCATACGAGGTAAAAAGTACATCCCCTTGCTTCTGAATTGTTCTACCAGATTTTGTTTTTAGAGTCACTCTACTCTCTACCTTTACCCCTGCCATCTGTTTTAAACTCTTTTGGGATGAGGTCAGTTGAACCAGAGTTGGAAAAGGTTTAATAATCGTATGTCCCATCTTTTTTGCAAAATCTATACCTTTATCCACGCCACCCAATTGTGGTGCAGAGAGGTGACCTGTGGCAACAACTACGGCAATACTTCTCTCTCTACCATGAGCGTGTAAAATTTCATAGGTATTTCCTGACTTTTTAATATCTTGAACCTCTACTTCACACCGTATCTCTACACCCAACGATTGAACTGTATACGCCAGTATCTCAACCACTGAAGAGGCTTGTAGAGAGAGAGGAAAGACCTTTCCCTCTTTTGCTTCAATCAACTCAAGCCCAATTGATTTAAAAAACTGTTTAATACTCTGATAGTTGTAAGAGTCAAGAACTTCACCAATAAACTTCGGATTCTTTGAATAGAATCGTTCGGAAGTGGGGCGTTGATTTGTAATGTTACATTTTCCATTTCCTGTGGCTAAAAGTTTTTTACCTACCTTATTATTTTTCTCTAAAACTAAAACCCGTTTTCCTCGTCTTGCCAATGTGATTGCCGAGAGTAAACCACTTGCCCCTGCTCCAATAATAATAACATCAAACATCTATTTTAATTTCTGCTCTAATCGTCTAATTGCTTGAGTTATATTCTCTCCCATTGCTCTCTCTTGCTTTAAACTTTTATTATAGAGATTCAACCCTTTTTTGTAGTAAAGTAATGCCTCTTTATAACGCTTTTTTGCTTCATATATTTTTCCTATGTCATAATAGGTCAAGAGAATACTCTCACTATCTTGGTCTATCATTAAAGATTTCAAATAGAAGTGTAATGCGTTATCATACTTTTTTAAATCATCATACGAGGATGCTAAATTATAATAAGTGGTGGCTCTTTCAGGATTATTGGGTTCTAAAACAGTATCATCAATAGCAATAACCTTGTGATAGTAAGAGATAGAGTGGTTGTACTCTTTTAACTTATCGTAATCCAACGCTATATTATTATAATCAAGAGCAATCTCTGCACTCTCCTCTCGATAATACTTTAAATCCTCTTCTAACTGTTTAAGGTCAAACTCCAATGCACCTGTATAGTTTCCCTCTTCAAAATACTCTTGAGCCTTTTCATAATAGGCTTCGGTTGGTGTCCCTACCAGTAGTTTTCTCTCCACCTTTTTCTTTTCGTTCAACTCATCCAAACAGCCCGTTACCATCACCATTCCCAACATAAGCAGGGTTACTGTTAATATTTTTTTACTCATTTTAATTTTCCTCATAATAATGCCCCTATTTTATCATAATTTCTGTATGATAGCTCCATTTAAAATCAAGGATTAACATGAGTGCGTTAGTAGAGTTTTCGATGTTTCCAACAGAACAGACACAAAGTAAAAGTGCTTTTGTGGCACGTGTTTTAGATATTGTTGATAGAAGTGGATTGAACTATCAATTAACTCCAATGGGTACCATTATTGAAGGTGAGACAGTCGAAGAGGTTTTGGCTGTCATCAATCACGCTTATGAGGAGTTACAAAAAGATTGTGGACGCATATATAGCTCTATCAAGATAGATTGGAGAGAAGGTGGGATAGGAAGACTCAACAATAAAGTCGCTTCGGTAGAAGAGAAGCTTGGTCGTAAATTAAACAGTTAACTTTAGTTATAATTGCAAAAAAATTACAGGAGTGATTGATGTGTGTTGAGAAGTTGCAAAAAATCATTTTAGCTTCGTTACTGGGGATTGTCCTGATGTTAACAGGTATGGGCTCATTAAAACTTGCTTTTATGCTTCAAGTAAGCGTTATGATTATATTAATAGTGAGTGGTCTAACTGGCTCTTGTTACATTACAAAAGTACTGAACTCGGCATTTCCACTCTGTAGTGACATGAAAAAGGATAAATAGATAATGGAACAGGTTTCATATAAAGATGCTGGTGTAGATATTGATGCAGGAAATGATTTTGTCGAAGCGATTAAGGCTGATGTTAAATCAACATTTGATAAGAATGTAATTGGAGGAATCGGTTCATTTGCAGGAGCTTATGCCCTTCCTACAGGATACAAAGAGCCTGTTATTCTCTCTGCAACAGATGGTGTAGGAACAAAACTTAAATTGGCAATTGATAGCAATAAGTTTGATACTGTAGGTATTGATTTGGTTGCAATGTGTGTCAATGACCTTATCTGTAACTTTGGTACACCAATGTTCTTTTTAGATTACTATGCAACGGGTCACCTTGTTCCAGCAAATGCCAAAGATGTGGTAGCAGGAATTGCTGAAGGGTGTCGAAGAAGTGAGTGTTCACTTGTTGGTGGTGAGACAGCCGAGATGCCAGGAATGTATTCTGATGGTGATTTTGACTTGGCAGGATTTGCTGTAGGTATTGCAGAGCGTAGTGAAATGGATACATTAGCAAATGTCAAAGAGGGACAAGTGATTTTGGCACTTCCAAGCTCTGGAGTACACTCAAATGGTTACTCATTGGTAAGAAAACTCTTTTTTGATAAGTTGGGAATGAGCCTTGATACAGAGTTTAATGGAAAACCCTTAATTGATACACTATTAGAACCGACACGAATTTATGTAAAAGAGTTCAAAGCCAATCGCGATAAGATTCAAGCCTTAGCACATATTACAGGTGGTGGAATTGTTGAGAATCTTCCACGGGTACTTCCAGAGGGAATGCGCGCTCAAATCAGTAAAGATGCACTAAAAATTCTTCCTATTTTTGAGTTTATGGGTCAATATGTGAGTGAAGAGGAGATGTTTAGAACCTTTAATATGGGTGTAGGAATGGTTCTTGTTGTAAACAGTGAAGATGTAGAAGCTGTCTGTGCCAATAGTGATGCCTATGTTATTGGTGCAATGATTAAAGGAGAAAAGGGCGTAGATTTAATCTAAGCCTTCACTTTTTTTATCATTTTATCTGTAGATATTCAATTTTTTTGATGAATACGCTATAGATAAACTATTATTCTGATATAATAACTTCATGAGAGATAAAAAAGAGAAACTAACACTCCGTCAAATGGAGATTTTTTTAAATGTTGTTAAAGAGGGACACCTAACCAATGTGGCTAAAGATATGGGTCTTAGTCAATCGGCAATTTCTATGGCGATTAAAGAACTAGAAAAAATTCTAGGTAATCCACTCTTTGACAGAATCAACAAAAAGCTTATCTTAAACGAAATGGGACGCTCTTTTGAAAGAGAGATTGCTCCTATTATCAAAAAAATCAATGATATTGAATATGAGTTTAAAAATACTGTCAATAAAGGTATGGTTCGTGTTGGAGCGAGTACAACTGTTGTTGACTATATGATGCCTCCAATTATCTGTAGTTATATGAATAACTATCCTGATGTAAAAGTTGCCCTAAAAGAGGGAAACACCAAGAATATTGTAAACCAAATTAAAGAGGGAAAACTTGATGTTGGTTTTATAGAGGGAATGGTTAATGATGCAGATATTATCAAAGAGGTTGTAGGTGTTGATGAACTCATTGTTGTTACTACAGACCCCGAATTAGAGAAAAAGTGTTTTATTGACTCTATTCAATCAAGAAAATGGGTACTCAGAGAAGAGGGTTCTGGAACAAGAGAGGTCTTTTTAGACTATATCAAAGACAAAGTAGACCATATCAATATCTTTTTAGAGTTGGGACATACAGAGTCGATTAAATCACTTCTTTTAAACCATCAATGTCTTACCTGTATTTCAAAAATTGCAGTAAGAAATGAGATAGAGAACCGTACTCTAATACAAGTACCTCTAAAGAATTTTGAGTGTAAACGTCACTTTTTTATGATTTATCATAAAGATAAATATAAAAGTGAACTCTTTGAAAAATTTGTCTACTTTACAAAAAGCATGATGATTCAGATGTTGGATGACAATCTTTTTGCACAATCATAATCAGAAGGGTAGTTTAAATTCATAAAGCAGTCCGTCTCTTTAAAAAAGATTTTTTGGTATTGAATAGATGCCAAAAGTCTCTGAAGACGATGTTTCTGCTTCTCTATCATCGCTTCTGCTACACAAAGAACATCCTCTTTTCTATAGAACGCACAAAGAGGTTCAATACCATTTAATGACTCGGCAACAACACTCTTCTGCTCTTTTTTAGCCCTATCTAAAAGGGTATTTAGAATCTTTTTATTTATAAATGGGGCATCAACACTCACTACTATTACCCCATCAATATCTTTTAACTGCTTAAAAATAGAGACCAATCCCACAAGAGGAGAAGAGTCACTATAACAATCTTCAATAATATCCACAGCAAAATCAAACTTATCTGTTTTTGCCGAGATATAAACTTTTCCAAAAAGAGGTTTAAACCGTTTGTATTGATACTCTGCAAGTGAGTTGTATCCACCAAAAGGCAACAGTGCTTTATCTTGTTGCATTCTAGAGCTTTTTCCTCCTGCCATAATAACTAAAATGGTATTTTTCATTGAGTATCAGCAACCCACTCAATCACTTTATTTGCCAATTTTCGTCCATATTTTCTGGAGTATTTATCATTTACCAAAACAACCACCACATATCGTTCTCCTGAAGCACCTTCGACATACCCAGCAATATTTGCTACACGTCGAATGGTTCCTGTTTTCATCCACGCCCGACCAAAGACAGTAGAGTATTTAAAACGTCGTCGAATTGTACCATCAATCCCTGCTATAGAGAGTGTCTGCATCCATCTATCACCGTAATTCTCATAAGCATCTAGAAGCAGGTTTCCCAATGATTGAGCCGTTACTTTAGAGATACGAGAAAGCCCTGAACCATTCTCGATAAAGGTGCGTCCCACCTCTAAAATATGATGTCTTTTTAAAATTCTCTCGACTGCATTACGCCCTTTTTGTAATGTCCCTGGTTCTCCATACTCTTTTACACCCAAAGTCAACATAATCTGTCTTGCAAAGACATTGTTACTCTTTTTGGCTGTGACCGAAATTATCTCTTCGAGTGATTTAGAGTAGTGAGAGAAGAGATATTTTGCACTTCTTGGTGTCTTTTTAAGTTTCATTCTTCCATTGTACTTAATACCACTCTTTTGAATCTTCTTTTTTAAAGTATAGTAAAAAGAGAGATGAGGTTTAGTAATTACTTTACAAACTTTTCTATTGGGACAGTGTCTAGAGAGTTTTCCAGAAAAGATGATATTATTTTGACGAATACTCACCCTCGGCCAAGCACGACTCCCTTTACATGAACCATTAACAACTTTAAGTTTATTAATTACATTGTAACTTAAATCGGGAACATCTTTATCTATATATATCTTTCGACCATGTGGCGAGACACAGACTGTACTTTTACGCTGATTAAACATTAATGCATCGGGCATTGCATTATAGGGACTATAGATATTTTTATCAAATCCTGAATTGTTTCGACTACTAATTCTAAAGATAGATTTATCTAAAATAATATTTCCTGTAATACGCTTAATTCCATGACTCTTTAAACCTGCAACAATAGAATCCACATCTTTTGTCTTCAGTGTCGGGTCACCCGATGCCTTAACAATTAAATCTCCACGAAGCACACCCCTTTTTATGGTTCCTGTATAGTAAAATTTGGTCTCCCAATGATAATCGTATCCCAATCGCATTAAAGCAGAGTAGGTGGTTAAAAGTTTAATAACCGATGCAGGAGAACGTTTTTTATGTGCATTCCACGAAGCAAGAGGCATCGGTTCATTCGTTGATTGAATAAAAATACTGTAGTTATTTTTATTTAATGGTATCGAAGAGATTCTCTGTTCTAAATCATAGGGTAGCGTTCTTGAGAAAAGCGAGATAGAGAGAAATAGCGTTAATAGAATAAATTTCATTTTGTTCACATGTGACCTTTTAAAAAGTAATATACTTTGAAGCCATATCATATTAATAAAAAATTACTTTAAAACGCCATAATTTAGCAGATTGTATCCTTAACAAACCATCCAATTTTCCATTTTAAACACATCTTGAGTACAGGGCATACCTTTCCAACCATTCGCATCAAGATACATCATCTTTCCCCCAAAATATCCAACCACATACATCTCTTTATAGATAGGAAACATTCCCCCCGAAAACATCGCAAAAATATCTTCATAATTGGTAGGATGCTGATAGTGTTCAAAATCTAAAGAGTGCAAAACAGTAATCGCATAATGTAACATCTCATTTTTCATCATTGAAGCACTCAAAGCATAATAAGAGGGGTAACTAACCGAAGGGTCATCAAGTAAATCTGAAATATAGAGCCGTTCTTTTCTCTTTTTGTACATTAAAAATTATACTATAGTTTAGGAAAAAAATAACTTTTATAAAATTTTTAATAGGCTCTCTGTCTGAATTTGTAACACTGTAAAAGAAATTACTTTAAGTAACATATCTAATAAAAATATTAAGTATTTATCTGATATTTAATACTTTTGACTTTTTATTGACATTTATAATTTAAAATTAAAATTAAATTATAATCTAAATTGTTAATTTAGGTTATACACACTATTAAGGAGTTTAGATATGAGTTTATCAAGAAAAAAGCTATTTTTATTAATATTTGCTTTTTTAATTCAAAGTGCAATGGCAGACAACCCACCAACAGTTACAAATACACCTATCACATCTATAGATGTAGATAATTCATACGGTTATAACTTAGTAGCAACAAAAAATATAGAAACAGAGATTTTAACTTGGAGCGTAGCAACCGATAAAACTCTACCCAGTTGGTTGAATTTAATAGATAATATTTTTGAAGTTACAACCTTTGTAGGTAGCTTTAGATATGGTAGTACAGATGGTACAGGTACAGATGCTTTGTTTAATTATCCTATGAATATGGCAATGGATAGTAAGGGTAATATGTTTGTAGTCGACTCTAGGAACTTCACTATTAGAAAAGTGACTCCAACAGGAGAAGTGACAACTTTTGCAGGTTATGCAGGTGATAACGGTTTCGAAGATGGAATAGGTGTTGATGCTTTATTCTCTTATCCTTATGGTATAGCTATAGATAGTAATGATAATCTTTTTGTAACAGATACAGGAAACGCTGTAATTAGAAAGATTACTCCTACTGGAGTAGTGACAACTTTTGCAGGTACTGTAGGTACAGATGGTTTCAAAGATGGAACGGGTATTGATGCTCAATTTAACGCTATTAATGGAATAACCATAGATAGTAATGATAACCTTTTTGTAGTTGATAAATATAACTCTGTAATTAGAAAGATTACTCCTAGTGGAGAAGTGACAACTTTTGCAGGTAATCCATATGAACTAGGATTTACAGATGGAAGTGGTGAAAATGCTAGATTTTATTTTCCAGAAGGAATAACTATAGATAGCGAGGGTAACCTTTTTGTAGCAGATTCAGCAAATAATGCCATTAGAAAAATTACTCCAACTCAAGAAGTAACAACTATTGCAGGAGGTACAAGGGGTTCTCTTGATGGAAACGGTACAGACGCACAATTTTTTACTCCAAGAGGAATAGCTATAGATAGTCATAATAATATCTTTGTTGCTGATTCAGACAATTATACGATTAGAAAAATTACTTCTACAGGAGAAGTTACAACTGTGGCAGGTCTTGCAGGTGAGTATGATTTTAATGATGCTAACGGTACGGATGCTCGTTTTCGAACACCTAGAGCTCTTGTTATCGATAAAAATGACACTATCTTTATTGCTGATAGCTACAATCATAGAATTAGAAAAATGGTTTTAAAATCATTCCTTACAGGAACTCCAACATACAGTGATATAGGAGATTATGATATAAATTTAACAGTAACCAATTCCATAGGAACAACAGCTCATGATTTTCAGATTACTGTTGTAGATAAAGTTACAGGAACAGTTCCAAATCAATTAACTCTAGATACCGAAAGTATAAAACCATTTAGTACTGTTACTTTAGCCGATGCAAATGAAGATAATGTCTCTATTATTATTATGTATGATACTGTTGGTGATTTATCTACTTATTCAATTCCCACTGGTACCATAGCTGATGTGCAAGCAGAACTACGAAATATAGAGTTTACCCCTGCAATAAGTGCCCTACCTGTAGATACATCACAAACTACAACATTTATAATTGATGTTAATGATGGTACAACTCATTTTATAGACGATACAACCTCAGTTATAGTTGAAAATATCAATGATACTCCTGTAATTAATATTATTAGTCCAACATCAACAGTAGATGAAGACCAGAACATTTTCTTAACCTTTACAGTAATCGATGTTGATAATAATCTCGATGATTCAACAATAACTATTGAAGAGCCTCCAACTAATGGAACTGCCTCAATTTTGGAAGATGAAAATGTTGTTACCTACACTCCAAATAAGAATTTCTTTGGAAATGATAGTTTTGTAATCAGTACTACAGATAGTGAGGGTGCTAAAGGAACTAAAACAGTTAATCTAACCGTTTCAAGTGTTAATGATATACCTATAATTCTTATAGATTCAACCCTTACTACAAATGAAGACAATCAAAGCTCATTAAGCTTTAATTTAATTGATGTTGAAGATGGAAACTTAATATTAAATATTGAAGCCAATGCAAGTCATGGTATTGTTACAGTGAATGAAAGTAATGTAATCTATACACCAGATGAAAATTATAATGGAACCGATTTCTTTACCGTTAGTACTACAGATTCAGATGGAGCTAAAGTAACCAAAGTAATTACAGTAAGTGTTTCTAGTGTTAATGATACCCCAGTAATTAATATAGATTCAACGCTAACAACCAATGAAGATAATCAGAGTTCTTTGACATTTAGCTTACGTGATGTAGAAGATACAGATACAAATCTAAGACTAATAATAGAAGAGATGCCTAGTAATGGTTCTTTAATTTTAGATACAGATAATATCACCTACACACCTAGAGAAAACTATAATGGAACCGATACCTTTACTGTTAGTACTACCGATTCAGATGGAGGTAAAGTTACTAAAACAATTAATGTAACGGTCTCAAGTGTTAATGATACACCAATGATAACTATAGATTCAACGCTAACAACTAATGAAGATAATCAAAGTTCATTAAATTTTACTCTAATGGATATTGAAGATGAAAACTTAACATTAAATATTGAAGCCAATGCAACCAATGGGGTTGTAACCATTAGTGGAGAAAGTATAACATATACCCCTAATGAGAACTATAATGGAACCGATACCTTTACTGTGAGTACCACCGATTCGGATGGAGCTAAAGTGACTAAAGTGATTGATGTAACGGTTTCAAGTGTTAATGATGCTCCTGTCATCACTA
>Ga0256843_1001298_pt1 | contig 19880 bp, 20 predicted proteins | sample AlvinellametaG_FD_191572 | JGI IMG/M metagenome (GOLD analysis project Ga0256843, IMG submission 191572) | Pompeii worm associated microbial communities from hydrothermal vent at the East Pacific Rise, Pacific Ocean - Alvinella | ecosystem: Host-associated > Annelida > Integument > Unclassified ... | reverse complement strand
TAAACTTTAAATTTGAATTGGCGTAAAATTTAATAATATTTGTGGCATAATTATTTAGATACGAAAAACATCATAGTGGTTAGATGAATATATTTTGTCAGTATGATTTTTCCTTCACCTTAAATTATAGGTAGAACAAACATATGAAACTAACAAATAAAAAATTTTCAACAATTGAAGAGTTATCCCAAAGATTAAATTTAGATGGTTTTGATAAAGATAAAACATTGTTGCAGATTTTTAGTGGTTTTATAAAAGAGGTTGAAGTAAAGAAGATTCAATCTATTATAAAAGAAAAGAATAGGGACATTATTTTTATAGGGACATCAACTGCAGGTGAAATTTTTGAGGGTCAGTCAATAGAAAATAGTATTAGTATAGCTATTATGGAATTCGAAGATACTATAATAAAAGAGGATTTTTTTATAGATAAAAATGATTTTGCTTTAGGAAGGGAGATAGGATCTAAACTTTTTAGTGAAAAAACAAAAGTTATGATTTTATTTATTGATGGATTAAAGACCAATGGAAATGATCTTATAGATGGAATTAGTTCTATAAACAATTCTATTCCACTTGCAGGTGGTTTAGCTGCTGAAGATGGGCATTTAGAAGAGACTTTTATTTTTGATAAAAATGGAGTATATTCAAAAGGTTGTGTCGCTGCTGCTCTTGATAGTGATGTATTAAATGTTTATACAGAATATCAACTAAATTGGAAAGCTATTGGACAAACAATGACTGTCACAAAAGCTGAAAAAAATCGACTTTATGAATTAAATGGTGTTAATGTGAGTGAAATGTACACAAAGTATTTAGGCAAAAATGTGGGTGATAATTTGCCATATTCAGCTATAGAGTTTCCTTTATTGAAAATTGATGAAGATGGATTAGAGATATGCCGTACCTTTACATATCAATTTGAAGAAGATAAATCTCTTTTGACAATTGGAAATTTAGAGGTAGGTGATAAAGTTAGATTCTCTTTTGGTAATATTGATCTGATTTTAAAAAATACAAAGAATAATCTCAAAAAATATAGTTCTATTGATCCTGATGGAATTTTTATTTATAGTTGTGCAGCAAGAAAAAGTTTATTACAGTCAAAAAGTTCTCAAGAGTTACTTCCTTTAAATAGGGTAGCCTCAAATATAGGTTTTTTTACATATGGAGAAATTTTTCATACAAAAAATAAAAATCTACTTTTAAATGAGTCTTTTACCTTATTGGCACTTTCAGAAAAATCATTAGATAGTTTGGAAATAGAAGAAGAATTTGTAGTAGAAGAGAAAAAAATAGATAATTTTTTAACAGATAAACATTTTTTACTATTAGATGCTTTAACAAACCTTACAAGTACTGTTATTATGGAGTTAGAAGAGGCTCAACAACAGTTACTTGAACAATCGCATAAAGATTTTTTAACAGGACTTTATAATAGGAGATATTTTTATGAAATTGCAAAAAACTTTATTAAGATTTCGCAAAGAGAAAAAAAACAATCTTCTGTAATTAGTATAGATATAGATAAATTTAAAAAAATTAATGATACTTATGGACATGCTATTGGTGATAAAGTTTTAAAAAAATTAGCTGAAATTTTAATGAAAAATACTAGAAGTAGTGATGTTGTTGCAAGATTTGGAGGAGAAGAGTTTATAATCTTATTGCCTTTAACAAATATTCAAGGGGCATATGAGCTTGCAGAAAAATTAAGAGTTGTTACTCAAGATAGTAAAGTTAAAATAGACAATGGAGATATTGTAACATTTACGATAAGTTTAGGTATAAGTTCTATAGATAAAAGTGACAGTATCGAAGAGTTTTTACATAGGGCCGACAAAGCACTTTATGCTGCAAAAACAAACGGTAGAAATAGGGTTGTAACAGCATCAAATGAAAATATTTAAAATAGCTATAGTACTCTTGTTTTTTTCAGTATCTCTTTTTTCTGAAATTGAAGATTATTCGCTTTCTTCTCAAACATATATAAATAGTAATATAAAAATTTTAGACACAAAACTTTTAAATTTTCCTCATGTTCATGGAATTTCTGCTTTAGCGTATGAAGATGGAAAACTGTATGCTTTAAGTGATAGGGGAGTATTATATCTGTTTAATTTAATATTAGCAGATGATAAAATTAGTAAATTATCACTATATGAGAAATATGTACTAACAAATACAAAGGGTAAAGTGTTAAAAAAAAAGAAGTGTGATTCAGAAGGGCTTTGTTTTTATAAGGATGGTTTATTAATCTCTTTTGAAAGGAAAAATAGAGTTTTATATTGCTCACGTAAAGCTAAGAAAATTAAAAAGCTACGTTTAAATACTCTTCTTGAAAATAATGCAAATTATCAAAGTCCAAATAAAGGGCTTGAAAGTGTTAGTTATTCAAAAAGATATGGTCTGATTACAATTCCTGAAAAGCCATTAAAAAATGTAGATAAACGATATCATACTCTTTATTCCAAAGATAATAGGTGGAGTTTTACAGCTAAGGGTTCTGTTACCGATATTGAATTCATTGATACAACTCATGTACTTGTTTTATTACGCAAATTTCATTATATTACGAGACAAAGAATGACAGCGTTAGTAGAAGTTGATTTAGAAGATTGTAATAAACATAGAGTCTGTAAAAGTGAGCTTCTTATAAAGTTAGATTCTGATAAAGGCTGGAAAATTGATAATTTTGAAGGGTTGACAAAAGTAGGTAAAAACAAATTTTTGATGGTCAGTGATGATAATGACAGCTTTTTTCAAAAAACACTTTTAGTGCTTTTTGAAATTAAGAATTAATTTGCTCTTTTATATTTTTAGCTAAGTTGGCACATTTATCTATTTTTTGTGTACTAGAAAGTTTTTCATCTAGGAGAATATTGATAAAAGCACTACCTACAATGACACCATTGGCTCCTTGTACTTTGGCTTTTGCTGTTTTTTCATTCACGCCAAAACCAACATAAACTGGAGTTTGTGTATATTTTTTAATTGATGCTAAAAATGGTTGAAGGTCTTCTGCTGTTCCTGAACCTGTAATACCTGTATATGCGACCATATAGATGAACTTTTTGGCATCTTTTACTATTGTCTCAATTCTTTCTTCTGAATCAGTTGGCGCAACAAAAGAGATATTTGCCATATCATTTGTTTCAAAAAGATTTTTATATAAGAGTGCTTCTTCATGTGGAACATCGGGAATGATTAGACCATTGACACCAAGAGTTTTTGCATGAGGGATAAGTTTCTGCATATTTTGTTGATAAAAGCTGTTAAAATAACCCATCCAAAGCGTGTCAACTTTAGGAGCGATTACTTTTGAAATTTCAAGAAGATCCTGAAATTTAAAACCAAGTTCAAGTGCTTTATGATTTGCATTTTCGATGGCAGGTCCATCTGCAACAGGATCAGAAAAAGGTACGCCTAATTCAAGTGTATCTACACCATTCTCACCAAGGGCTAATGCCAAATCAATACTGAAGTTTTTATCAGGATATCCTGAAGTTATATATGCTACTAAATTTTTCATATGTCTTTATTTTTCCAAGTCAGGGATTTTAAGTAGGGAGTATTTAATTTTACTAAGTGTATTATCTAATTTCAAATCATCTTGCCATGTTGCAAACATATCACTTATAGATAAGAGCCAATTGATGGTCTCTTCACTCACAGGAGGTTTTTTTTGTCTTAAAACTTCCAGTTCATCTTCTACAAAGGCTGCTAATTTATTCATAGGAATGATCTTGAGATAGCCTGATGCTGATTTTATATTATGAAAGACTCGAAAAAGTTCATTGACACTTCTCTCATACATATTTGGTTTTTGAAGATCAATAATCATCACTTCCATACTATCTACCATCATAGAATAGTGGTCTAGAAACTCATCAACAATCTCAAAATCGTAATTAGCATCTAAATCACTTCTTATACCCATTAAATAATTCTCCCATATTGTTAAAATTATAGCAATTTTTAGTTAAAATACTTGTATTAATAAATAAAGAGTTTTAAATGAGTAAAAAATTGACTATATCTACGATTAAAAGATCTAAAGGAGTAAAGCCTTTAGTAATGATTACCGCATATGATGCACTCTTTGCAAAACTATTTGAAGAGAGTGTTGACATGATACTCGTAGGCGACAGTCTTAATATGAGTTTTGCAGGTAAGAGTGATACTATTTCAGCAACATTGGATCAAATGATATATCATACAAATGCTGTATGTCAGGGTGCAAAAAATAGTTTTGTCATCTGTGATATGCCTTTTGGAACTTATATTACAAAAGAAAAAGCTCTTGCGAATGCAATAAGAGTTTTTCAAGAGACTTTGGCAGATTGTGTCAAGATCGAGGGTGGTGCAGATAAGGCAGAACTTATTAAACATTTAACAGACAATGGTATAGCAGTTTGTGGGCATATTGGTCTTTTACCTCAATCAGTTCGTAGTGAAGGTGGGTATAAAGTCAAAGGAAAAAGTAAAGAAGAACATGACTCTTTGATAGCGGATGCTAAAGCAGTTGAGGCTGCAGGTGTATTTTGTATGGTGATAGAGGGTACAAAAGCTGATGTTGCTAAAGCTGTAGCAGAAGCTGTGAGTATTCCGGTTATTGGTATTGGTGCAGGGCATGAAGTGGATGGGCAGGTACTGGTTTTTTCTGATATGTTAGGATTCTTTGAAGAATTTACTCCAAAATTTGTAAAAAAATATCTTGATGGGGCTACTCTTGTAAAAGAGGCGATATCAAAGTATGCCAATGAAGTACAAACAAGAGAATTTCCAAGTGAAGCATATACTTACTAATGAGTGAATTATCAATGGATAGAGTAGTAGATATTGAGACATTTTCTTTAGATGATGCAAATTCTGAGATGACTTTACGTCCGGATGCCTGGAGTGAGTATATTGGGCAGGATCAAATCAAAAAAAATCTTTCAGTTTTTATAGAAGCAAGTAAAAAAAGAGAAGAGGCTCTTGATCATGTTCTTTTTTACGGACCTCCTGGACTTGGAAAGACAACTTTAGCTCTTATCATTGCAAATGAGATGAACTCAAATATAAAAGTGACAGCTGCTCCTATGATCGAAAAAAGTGGAGATTTAGCTGCGATTTTAACAAACCTTGAAGAGGGAGATATTTTATTTATAGATGAGATTCATCGGCTTTCACCTGCAGTTGAAGAGATACTCTACTCCTCTATGGAAGATTATCGTATTGATATTATCATCGGTAGTGGTCCTGCTGCACAGACTGTAAAGATAGACTTACCTAGGTTTACACTTATTGGTGCAACGACACGAGCAGGAATGCTTTCAAATCCTTTGCGTGATAGATTTGGTATGAGTTTTCGTATGCAATTTTATTCCAATGAAGAGTTGGCTGAGATTGTTAAACAAGCATCAGCTAAGTTAGAACGTGAGATTGTTCATGAAGCTGCCCTTGAGATTGCAAGAAGAAGTCGAGGAACACCTCGTATTGCACTTCGTTTATTACGTCGTGTACGAGATTTTGCTGAGGTTGCAAATGAAGAGCATATTAATCATGAAAGAACAAAATATGCACTTGATGAGCTTGGTATTAATTCGCATGGCTTTGATGAGATGGATTTACGTCTCTTAAGTCTTTTAGCCTCCTCTAATGGTCGTCCAATGGGACTTAGTACTATTGCAGCAGCACTTAGCGAAGATGAAGGAACTGTTGAGGATGTATTGGAACCTTATTTAATAGCAAATGGTTATTTGGAGCGTACTGCTAAAGGTCGTAAAGCAACACGTGCTACTTATGATGTGCTAAATATGAAATGTGTAAATCAAGACGGGACACTTTTTTAGATGAAACCACAATATTTTATAGCCATACTTTTTGCAACTTCCCTATACTGGATGTATCTGCTTTATGCTCCATTTTTAATGGTCATAACAATTGCTGCACTTCTAGCTGTTTCTACATCAACAATTCATCACTATTTTGAAAGAAAATTTCATTCCAAGCTTTTTTCAGCCATAATATCTAGTTTTTTGTTAGCAGTGCTCTTTTTTGCACCTTTAGGTTATTTTTTAGGTTCATTAACTGTATGGTTAAATCATTTAGAACCAGATACTCTACATCGTGTTGAACGTTATATAAATAGTATGATAAAAAATCCTCCCGAATTTTTACTTTTTGTTAAACCTTATTTGTCAGACTCTTTTCAAGATGTAAATATAAATACAATAACAGCATATGCGTTAAGTATAGCTGCTAAAATAGGTGCTTTTAGTGCAGGATTTTTGAAAAATGCATTTTTAGTAATTGTCTTTTACTTCTTTGCTCTGTATAACGGTAGTGTAATGGTTAGTTTTTTGAAGCGGGCTCTGCAGATGTCTGTTGAAGAGTCTACACTTTTAGCACGGGAACTCTCTGCTGTAATGAGTGTTGTTTTTTACTCTATTTTAACTACAGCGATGTTTGAAGGTGCTTTATTTGGTATAGTTGTCTCCTTCTTAGGTTATAATGGTTTATTGTTTGGTATTATGTACGGTTTTGCTTCTTTGATTCCTGTTGTAGGAGGTATGCTGATGTGGTTACCTTTTATGATTTATGAGTTTGCTATAGGTAATTCTGGTTATGCTATCTTTATTGCTCTTTACTCTATCATTGTTATTTCAATTATTGCAGATACCTTTGTAAAACCACTCATCATAAAGTGGTTGAATGAGAAACTTCTTAACGAAAATGATGCACATCTCAATGAGCTTGTTATCTTTTTTGCAATTATTGCAGGACTTACAACATTCGGTTTTTGGGGAATGATACTCGGCCCTGCAATTACAGCATTTTTCTTGACTATTTTAAAACTTTTTGAGGCACAGACAAGAGCATGTGAAATTGAAGATCATCAATCCTGATAGATTTCAGGATGATCATTTTTAAATCGTCTATGGAGCCAGAACCAAAATTTTGGTTCTTTTTTAATAATATCGCTTAACCAATCAGCTTGTGCCTGTGTTGCTTCTAAAATATCTTTTGCTTCATCATCTGTCTTCTTTACTTTAATTTCATCAGCTAAAATGATATTGTAGTTCTCTTCATCATCTGTTCTGATATGTACAGGGATAATAGCAGCATTGAATTTTCTTGCTAAAAAAGCAGGTGTAGCAGTTTGGCGAAGAGATTTTCCCATAAATTCAATTACGACTCCTTCTTTTTCATTGATATTGGTATCGATCAGTATTCCACTCGCTTTTTTTTCTTTAATAAGACGAATAAGTGGTTTTAATACATTTGTTTTTTCTAAATTTGTATTACCAAAACGTGCCCTTGCTTCTAAAAGCCACTGTTCATAGATGGAATTTTTAAGTTTTTTATAAACTGCAGCAAGGCTTTCAACTTCTATAGAGAGACCAACGCCCCCAAGTTCCCAGGCAGAGTAGTGTGTTGTAACGTATATAACAGCACGATTTTCTGCATGAACTCTCTCAACAGCCTCTTTGTTGACAATAGTTATCTTTTTTTCTATAGCCTCTTTTGGAAGATTCCTAATCTCCATGAGGTGTAAAAAGTTATATAAAAGATTTTTGAAACTGTATTTTGTGATCTCTGTGATCTCTTCATCACTCATTGTATTATTGAAAAGATAGTTGAGATTTTGACGAGCGATAGTTCGATATTTTTTTGATGATATATAACCAATATAGGCTAAAAAAGTAAAAAAAGCTTTTCGAAAGCTGTGTGGCAAAAGCATTAAAATTTTTTCAAAAATCAATAGTAGTTTATAACCCATATAGAAGTTCCTTTGCATGTTTTAGAATAATAGATTCTTCAATTGCTGTAATAGAAAAATCATTTTTGTCAATTTTTAAAATATTCACAGGTGAGGGTGATTTTATACCAATATTTTTTCTTGTTTGGCCTATCATGCGTTGTGTTGTTGGTCCAAGTAGTGTGATAGAAGCAATGTTTTGTGCCCAAGCAATGTGTGTTGGTCCTGTATCATTTCCGATTACTAAGTCCATCTGCGAAATAAAAGAGACAAGCTCTTCTAAAGATAGTTTTGGTGCTATTTGTGCATATTTTGTCTGTTTACAGATCCATTTAGCATCTGCTTTTTCTTTTTCGTTTCCCCAGATAATATAGGCATTCTCTTTGAGCTCATTGCAAAGTGTTACAATTTTTTCTTTTGGATATATTTTAGAAGGCCATGAAGCGCCTATAACAAAAACAATATTTTTTTTATCTGTAGGGAGTTTAAAATCTTTCGTAGTTATAAAAACAGCCTCTTTGTCTTGAATCATACTATCTGTAATAGATATCTGAAGAGCATCTGAGATAACTTTTGCATTGCGTGAGATAACATTTGTCTCGTAAGCTATTTGCGAAGTTGTTTTATAGAGTAGGGCAGCAAAAGATTCTCTGGTTGATTTTTTATCAAACCCATGAGTCTGTTTTCCTAAAATTCTTGCAACTATGGCAGATTTTATTAAACCCTGCATATCTATAACAATATCAAACCCTGCAATCTTTTTGAGTTTGTTATATTGTGCTTGTAAAAGTGTTAAACTTTTTTCTTTTTTAAACTGTTTTAGATTAACTGTATGAATATTGTCTAGATACTTTGCATTAAGTAAAATAGAGCTAAATGTCTCTTCTACAATCCATGTAATTGTTGCGTGAGGGTAATTATATTTGATAAATTGTAAGACAAAAGCACTATTTACAATGTCTCCAAGTGCCGAAAGTCTAACAATCGCTATCTTTTTAATATCTCTGTTCATTAATGACATTATAGTGAATCTTTGATATAATTCAAACAAAATTATAATAAGGGGTAAGAAAATATGGTTGCATTAGATATTCAACGATTTGCCGAAGGGCGTACAAAAGCTAGAGCATATTTTTGTTATCTCTTTTCAAAGAATATTCCAAATAGACTTCCTTCAATAACGCGTGAGATGATTATGCCTCGTCTTTTAAAGATAAAGGCAGATCTTGAAAACTGTGAAGGTGTCTACCTTTTAGATGAAAAGGGTGTTCAGGTTAGTCCAACCTATACACAGCATGGACAGGTAGATGATGATATTGGACGAATTAGAGCTGATCGTGCTTATTACTATCGTGCAGTGAGAGAAGAGAGATGTACGATTACAGATCCTTATCCATCTTTAATTACAGGGGATTTGACAGTTACAGCTTCGGCTCCAATATTTAACGAAAATGGTGAGCTTAAATATGTTGCATGTATTGATGTTCCTTTGGAAGAGGCTATTAAAATAGCTCATCCAACTACAATGGATCATCTCTTTAGTGAATTTTTTAAAATAGCATACGGGGCTTTTGCTTTGGCTCTTGTTGCTGTAGCAATATTACTGTTTTTCAAAGGGATTCAAAGCTTTTTTGTTTATGAAATAACACCAGATAAATTTAAAATCAAAGATATGTTTGAAGCAACAATTCTTTTAACACTCTCTTTAGCTATTTTTGATCTCTCTAAGACTTTGATAGAAGAGGAGATACTTGGACGGCATAAAGAGCATAATATCTCTGGACCACATAAAACGATGGTGCGATTTTTGGGTTCGATTATTATTGCACTCTCAATTGAAGCTTTAATGCTTGTCTTTAAGTTCGCGATAATAGACCCTGATAAATTGATATATGCGACCTATATAATCGCTGGAGTTGCAATGTTACTTATCAGTTTGGCAATATATATAAAATTTACAAAATTAAAGATAGATGAATAATGATAGCAATAATTGATTATAACATGGGAAATTTGGCATCGGTACAGAATGCTTTTACAAAGCTTGGAAAAGATACAGTTGTAGAGAGTAATCCTGAAAACTTTGGTAAATATGACAAACTTGTTTTACCTGGTGTAGGTGCATTTGGTGATGCAATGGAACATTTGCGTGAGATGGACATGATAGAGGCTATTAGAGAATTCGCAGCAAGTGGAAAACCGATGCTTGGAATATGTTTAGGAATGCAACTACTTTTTGAAAGTTCTGAAGAGTTTGGATCTCACGCAGGACTTGGACTTATACAAGGGCATGTTAAGCATTTTAATACCGAGAAATTTGAAGAAAATTTAAAAGTACCTCATATGGGCTGGAATAGAATGTTCACAAAAGAACATCCACTTTTTGATGGACTTGATGATATGCATTATCTCTACTTTGTGCATACATATCATGTTGAGTGTAGTGATGAAAATGACATTATTGGTGAGACATATTATGGTTATAAATTTACTTCTGCAGTAGCACATAAGAATATTATGGGAATTCAGCCACACCCAGAAAAAAGCCATAAAAATGGTCTTAAAATTTTAGAAAATTTTATTAAATTATAGGAAAAACAATGACACTATACCCGGCAATAGATTTAAAAGATGGAAAAGCGGTACGCCTTACAAAAGGTTTGATGGAAAGTGCAAAAATATACTCAAATGAACCATATGAACTTGTAAAAAAGTTTGAAGAGATGGGTGCTGAGTGGGTGCATTTAGTAGATCTTAACGGTGCATTTGCAGGTGAACCTAAAAATCTAGAACAGATTGTGAAAATCAGAGAAAATTGTAATGTAAAACTGGAACTTGGTGGTGGTATTCGTGATGAAACTACAATTCAGAAGATGCTAGAAATTGGTATTGATAGAATTATTTTAGGTTCTATCGCTGTAAAAGATCCACAGTTTGTAAAAGATATGGCTGCAAAATATCCAATAGCAGTTGGAATTGATGCAATTGATGGCTATGTAGCAGTTGAAGGTTGGGGTGAAGTGAGTGAAATGAAAGCTACTGATCTTGCTCGTGAGTTTGCAGATGCAGGTGTTGAAGCGATAATTTGTACAGATGTTGGCCGTGATGGTACACTTTCTGGTGTAAATGTCGATTTTACTTTAGATATTGCTAGAGCAAGTAAAGTGGCAACTATAGCAAGCGGTGGTGTAAAAGATGAAGATGACATCAAAGCATTAATTGCTACAAAAGAGATAGATGGTGTCATAATAGGAAAAGCCTATTATGAGGGGACGCTTGATCTGCCTAAAATGTTTAAATTACTTGCTTAATAGTAAAACAAACAAAAATAGGGTATTATTAGATAAATAAATTTACCAATATTATGAAAAGGATTTCAATTGAAATTACTTGTTGTTGATGATAGCTCTACAATGCGTCGTATTATTAAAAATACTTTAGCTCGCCTTGGATACAAAGATGTACTAGAAGGTGCAGATGGTGTTGAGGGTTGGGCACAAATGGATGCAAATCCAGATATCGATATGTTAATTACTGACTGGAATATGCCAGAGATGAATGGACTTGAACTTGTTAAAAAAGTTCGTGCTGATGAGCGTTTTAAAGATACTCCTATTATTATGGTAACAACTGAAGGTGGTAAAGCTGAGGTTATCACTGCACTTAAAGCCGGTGTAAATAACTATATAGTAAAACCATTTACTCCGCAAGTACTTAAAGAGAAATTAGGTGCTGTAATGGGTGTTTCGGAGTAATGCAAGAGCATTATTTTGAACTCCTTGTCAAAGTTTCTTCTTACCACTCACTTTTTTCCGATTTTTTAGCAGATACACTTCCTATTGGTTTTGAAGAGACTGAAGATGGTTTTATTATTCGTAGTGAAGATGAGTTAGATACTATTATCTGGGGTATAGAGCAATTCCGAGAAGCTTTACAGAAGGCTTTGGGAGAGACAATAGAACTAGAATGTGAGCAGAAAAAGCTTAAAAACAGTGATTGGGTTGAGAGTTATAAACAGAGTATAGAGCCACTCTCCATAGGTAAATTTTATATTCATCCTACCTGGAGTGAACCAAGCAAAGAACTTATTAACATTATTATAGATCCTGCACTTGCTTTTGGTACAGGACATCATCCCACGACTGCATCGTCACTTCTTGCTATTTCAAAGTATGTTAAGAAGGGTGATGCTCTTTTAGATGTTGGGTGTGGTAGTGGTATTTTAGGTATTGGAGCTATGAAACTTGGTGCTGAAGTTGATGCATGTGATACTGATCCAATTTCAGTTGAGAATGCAAAGGCTAATGCAGAGCTAAACAGTCTTAAATTTCATAGCTTATGGGAAGGTTCTGCTACAAAGAGTGATAAAAAATACAATATCGTTGTTGCAAATATCGTTGCAGATGTCCTGACATTTATTGCAAATGAACTCAAAGCAGCACTTGATGATGATGGTATTTTAATTTTATCAGGTATATTAGATAAATATGAGACAAAAGTTTTAGCATATTACAAAGATTGTGATGTGATAGAAAAAATCGCTCAAAATGAGTGGATAACTTTTGTTTTAAAACGAAAATAAAAAGAGAGATAGATGGCAAATCAAGATAATAACAATAATAATAACAACTTTTTTAATCAAAATCCATTAATTACATTTGCGATTTTTTCTGTTGTTGTGATATTACTTTTTAAAGTAATGGTTGGAGAAGGTGGTGTCGTCAATGGGACTACATCAACGATGAGTCCTACGGCAAGAGTTAAGCCTGTTAGTTATTCTGAACTTAAAAATTTAGTTAAAGATAAGAGTGTTAAAAAAGTTGAGATAGGTCAGACATATATTAAAGCGATGTCTAATGATGGTAGTAAAATTTATACTACACGTGTAATTCCTGGTGATAATGATCTTGTTAAACTTTTAGATAAGGAGAAGATTGACTATACAGGTTTTTCTGAGACAAACTGGTTTACAGAGATGTTTGGATGGTTATTTCCATTTCTGCTTATCATCGGTATCTGGATGTTTTTTGCTGGAAGAATGCAAAAGAGCATGGGTGGTGGTCTCCTTGGAATGGGGAACTCTAAAAAGCTCATCTCTTCTGAGAAACCAAAAACAAAGTTTGATGATGTAGCAGGTGTTGAAGAGGCAAAAGAGGAAGTTCAAGAGATTGTAGATTTCTTAAAATATCCTGGACGCTATGTTGAGATAGGTGCCAAGATTCCAAAAGGGGTACTTTTAGTAGGTTCTCCAGGTACTGGTAAAACGCTTCTTGCTAAAGCGGTTGCAGGGGAAGCTGATGTACCATTTTTCTCGGTAAGTGGTTCAAGCTTTATTGAGATGTTTGTAGGTGTTGGTGCTGCTCGTGTAAGAGATCTGTTTGAGCAGGCGAAAAAAGATGCCCCTTCAATTATTTTTATTGATGAGATTGATGCTATTGGTAAGAGCCGTGCTGCGGGTGCGCAGATGGGTGGAAATGATGAGCGTGAACAGACACTCAATCAACTTCTAGCAGAGATGGATGGTTTTGGTACAGATACTCCCGTTATTATTTTAGCGGCGACTAACAGACCTGAAATTTTGGATGCGGCACTTTTAAGACCGGGACGTTTTGACAGACAGGTACTTGTTGATAAACCGGACTTTGAAGGGCGTGTGAAAATTCTTAAAGTTCATATGAAAAATGTGAAGATGGATGATGATGTAGATGTGGAAGAGATTGCACGTCTTACAGCTGGACTAGCAGGTGCTGACTTGGCAAATATTGTCAATGAAGCGGCACTTCTTGCTGGTAGAAAAAGTCAAAAAACTGTAAAACAACAAGATATTTTTGAAGCGGTTGAGCGTGCACTTGCAGGCCTTGCAAAAAAATCACGCCGTATCAATCCAAAAGAGAAAAAAATCGTTGCATATCATGAGAGTGGGCACGCACTACTTGCTGAGACAACTGAAGGTGCGAAGAAAGTATCGAAAGTCTCAATTGTACCTCGTGGGCTTGCAGCACTTGGATATACACTCAACAAACCTGAAGAAGACAAGTTTATGATGCAAAAACATGAGCTTTGGGCTGAGGTTGATGTTCTTCTTGGTGGTCGTGCTGCTGAACAAGTGTTCATAGGTGAGATTTCAACAGGCGCTGGAAATGATTTAGAGCGAGCGACTGATATTATTAAATCCATGGTACAGACCTATGGTATGAGTGATATTGCAGGGCTTATGGTACTTGAAAAATCTCGTCAATCATTTTTAGGACCAGGTATGGGATCTGCTCGTGAATACAGTGAGAAGATGGCACAAGAGATGGATGAGTTTATTAAAACTTCACTTGATGAACGTTATAAAGCTGTAGTAGAACGTCTTGAAGAGTATAGAGATGCTATTGAAGGAATGGTAGCACTTTTATACAAAAAAGAGAATATTACAGGGGATGAGGTTCGTGAGATTATTCTGAATTTTGAACAAGAGAATGGTTTAGAGTCTAAAATTGTACAAGACACAGAGAGCATTGCTGATGAATTAAGAGAAGATGCTACAATGAATAGCTCTCAAAAAGATAGTGAGCAAAGTAATGAAAAATAATCTTTTTATCATTGCGCAAAGTGGCTGGAAATATATACTATATGCTTTTGTAGCTTTCTGGTTTTTTGAACTTTTTGATTTAGATTTTTTATCACTGATAGCATTTATTGCTATTGTATTTTTTATAATTGTTTTTAGAAATCCAGAGAGAGAACGTGTTGTTTTACAAACAAAAGGTGTAACTACTCCTGTCGATGGAGTTGTTAGCTCTATAGAAGAGATTCAAGACTCTAGTGAGTATGCTTATAGAATTGAAATAGACTCTTCATATCTTAATGTTAGTGTAGTACGTGCCGTGATGGATGGAAATGTAGAAGAAATAGAAGAGTTTAAAGGTTGTCGTCTTGCAAAACATTCAAAGCTCTTTTTAGCACTTAATGAAAATATGACTATTGTATTTAAAGATGAAGATAATCATAGAGTAAAAGTCATTCATCGATTAAAAAGAAGTTTTGCTCCATTAGATATAGATCTTGTTTTAAAACAAAAGCTTCTGCAAGGAGCTCGTTATGGTGTTGTTGTTAATGGGCTAACAACTCTCTATCTCCAAAAAGACACAGTTCCTTCTGTCAAAGTTGGAGAGGAACTATATGCTTCTCAAACTCTTCTAGCCACTTTTAATTAGTCTTTTTTTTGCGGATGTTGCTTTTCAAAAAGTAACTTGTCCGTATCTATTTTAAATTCAAAATATTGTGATTGAAAGCCATCATCTTGTATGCGTGAAAGTTGAATTACTGCTCCATTATTATTGTTTATCTCCATATAGAGTAGTGCTAAAGCGTATCTACTTTCATAAAGACTACCATTTTTTATTTTAGCCAACTCTAAAAGTGCAATGGCATTTTCATGATGTTGTGCAGCAGTAGAAGCTACTGCACCAAGATAAAGAGTATAAGCATCTCGTACTTTTAACTCATCAATAAGATGATTATAGATGGTATAAGACTCTTCAAATTGTTTATCATAAAGAGATACTAAAGCCAAGGCACTTTCTATATCTCGTGTATCTTCATTTGTAGTTTCAAGAACATCTGTTAACTGCTCACGTAAAAAGTAGAGACGTCCACTTATTAGATTTTCTTGAATAAAGAGGTATCGTGTGATATATGGGCCATAATAGAGATCGTCATAGGTGAATTGATGATTTTTAAGATATTTTAATACAGACTCTGCATATTTTGGTGCTTTTAAATTTGCAAAGTGTGTATCCATATAAATTATATTTGGAAGAATATCATTTTCCTGCATCATCAGTAATTTTGTTGCTGATTCTTTTGCTTTATCTATTTTATGAAGTTTTGTTGAGATAAGAACATTAAGGGCAAGGTAGAGTGGTCGTTGTTTATACTCTTTATCTAACCATTCATTAGCTGAAATATAATCTCCATCAGCAAGGTAGAGTAATGTTTTATAAAGTTCTATCTCTTCACTACTCTCTTCAAGAGCAATTGAATCCTTAATGATAGATTCTAGTTTACGGTAGGGTTTATTAATGAGTTGTGCAGTCATGATTGCATAAATTCCCGAAAGATAATTTTTTGCGTCAAGATAGTAAGAACGCAAAAAGTGCTCGTGTGCTTTTTGAAGGTTCCCAATTTGAACATAGGTAAGTGCAAGATTATATTGTAAAATAGAGTGTTTTGGTTGAATCTTAACAAGCTTCAGAAGTTCTTCATTCGCCTCACGTATACGAAATGACAGTGCTTTTTTGATAGCTTTGACTATACCTATATTAACAGATGAAGAGGATGAACTCTTTTTTAAATACTCTTTGGCACTCTCAACATTATCTATATAGATATTAGCATTTCCTTTACGAATATAACTAATTGTCTGGTTTGCATTAAAAATTTTGTAAGGAGAGAAGTAGAAAATTTTTTGATACATAATATTTTTTGCATTGAGAATTTTATCTCTATAATGCTTTTGTGCTTTTTGTGGATCAAATAGAGAATCTTTCAGTTTTACTTTAATAGGATAGTATTTATAGACTTCATTAGGATATTTATCAGTAACTTCTTTAATCTCTTTTGCTGCTTTTGCAATATGTCCCGCTTTTAAATTGATAAGTCCAAGGGCTAATGGAGCACGTATAGGTTGTATCTCTTTTGCTATGGCACTTTCAAGATGTGTTGTTGCTAATGCAAAATCTCCTATACGTGCATATAAAAGTGCTTTTGAAAAATCATCAGGTAAATCATAATTTCTTTCTAAAGCATCAATGGCATCATAATTATTATTATAGAGTGCATTTATTTTTGCACTAAGATGATTTTGAATTGTTTCATACTCATGGGATGTTGCATTCTTTAATGAGTTGAGTGTTGCAAGATAGTTTTTATTATAGTAGCTAATCAATGTATAGTAGTAAGAGTATAGCGGTGAATCAATCTCATAAGGAAGATATGCATAGGCTAAATCGATATAGTATTTAAAATTTTCTTGATCGTGCAAATGTAAAGAACAAACGGCCGCATTAATTGCACTTACGCAACGCTTTTCATCATTTGCTATAGCTTTTTGGAAGGTTTGTAATGCTTTTGCATATTGCTTGTCTTTTAGTTGTGCTACCCCAAGATTATAATCAGATATCGCTTCACTATATGATGCTATTTGTTCAAAAAGAGAGAGGGCTTTCTCTTTTGAACCACTTGCATAAAGATAGTTGGCTTTTGCAATCATATTTTCAAGTTTACTAGGAGTAATAGTTGGTTTTTTACTCTGAGTAATCTTCTCATCAATTAAGTTTAAATCAATTTTAGAATGTTCTTTTGAAGATTTTAATGCAAGTAAAATTACTGTAATAGCTATAATAAGAACAAGAATAAGAGCAATACCACCAAAGAGAATTATTTTTTTTCTTTTTGCTTCTTCCTCTTCTATAATTGATTGGGATTGTTCAGAATCATCATCATATGTAGCAGCATCACTGTCTTCTATGATTATTATCTCTTCTGGAGTATCAGCCATTGAATCCCTTAGCTATTGTTTATGGTTTTAAAGCAAAAAAAGTACCATAAATTATATCTAATTTATTAATATATCTCTTTTACTCTGCCGATTTCACCGCTCATAAGACGTACTTTAATGCCATGAGGATGAGAAGCTGATTTAGTTAAAATATCACGAACTATGCCATCAGTTAAGAGGCCAGTTGATTGATTTTGTTTTAAAACTATAGCGACACTCATACCATGTTTTATAGATGAACGTTTTTTTCCATCCATGTGTTCTATCCTATGTATGGTTGGAGTGCTTTTGGAATAGTGATCGTTCCATCTTCATTTTGGAAGTTCTCCATGATAGCTACCATCGTTCTTCCAACTGCTAAAGCTGATCCGTTTAATGTATGGACAAGTTCATTTTTCTTACCGTTTTTATAACGGATTTTTGCACGACGAGCTTGAAAGTCTCTTGTATTTGAGATAGAAGAGATCTCACGGTATGTATTTTGTCCAGGAAGCCATACTTCAATGTCAACAGTTTTTGCTGCACCAAAACCAAGGTCGCCTGTACAAAGAGTAACCAGACGGTGTGGCAATTCAAGTGCTGTTAAAATTTCTGAAGCAGTTTGTACCATCTCATCAAAAATAAGGTCACTCTCCTCAGGCTTTGTAATACATACAAGTTCAACTTTATGGAACTGATGTTGTCTAATGATACCACGTGTATCTCGTCCTGCAGCACCTGCTTCTTTTCTATAGCATGATGTATATCCCGTCATTTTAAATGGTAGTTTATCTGCTGGAAGAATTTCATCTTGAAAAAGATTTGTAAGTGGTACTTCCGCAGTTGGGATAAGGTAGAGATCCTGTCCTTCGATTTTATAAAGGTCATCTTCAAATTTTGGAAGCTGACCAGTACCTTCGAGTGCTTTACGGTTGACAATATGCGGAACACTTACTTCTGTAAAACCTTTTTTAGAGTTGTAGTTAAGCATAAAGTTTATAAGAGCACGTTCGAGTTTGGCACCCATATCATACGCAACACTAAAACGGCTACATGCAAGTTTTACACCACGTTCAAAGTCGATCCAACCATTTTTCTCAGCTAATTCCCAGTGCTCTTTTGGAGTGAAATCAAACTCACGTGGAGTTAGGACTCTTTTAATCTCTACGTTGTCATTTTCATCCTCGCCGTCTGGTACATCATCATCAGGAATATTTGGAATTGCCATAGCAAGTGCTTCAAGCTCCTCTTGACGAAGACGTTGTACTTCTAATGCATCTGCTATACGGATTTTGTTCTCATCGACCTTAGCTTTAAGCTCAGAGATATCTTTACCTTCACGTTTGTAGACACCAAACTCTTTACTCATTGCATTTTGTGCTGCTTGGAGTTTTTCATAAGCAGCTTTCGCCTCTTTTAGCTCTTCAAATTTTACTTTTACTTTTTCTAACAGTTTTTCATCAACGCCTTTGCGTTTGAGTTTTGCACTGATACCATCAAAATCTTTTTGAAGTTGTTTTAAATCTATCATATCTTTCCTTATTCTTTATACTAATATATCTTTTGCAATTTGAAATTGATTTGCTGTCATTAGATGTATCTTTGGATGCAGAGTCTTTAACTCTTCAAAGAGATTTTTACTGAGTTCAAATCCTACTTTATACTCTTCCTCAGCACTTTTTATTTGGGCCTCACGTAGTTTGTCAAGCCAACACGGAGGAACATTGATACCTGGAACGTGAGAAGCTAAAAACTGTGCAGTACGAAGTTTTGTAATTGGAAAGACTCCAAGTATAAGCTCTGCACTTTTATTTTCTGAGCAGCACTCATTGTTTGCTTTTTCTTTGAGTTCCAAAAGTTGTTTTGCGTTTTCAAGATCATAGACTGGTTGTGTAATAATACCAATGGCTCCGTGTTTAATCTTTTTTTGCATCTTCTTTTGAAGTGTTTTTGGGTTCTTGGCATAGGAGTTTACTACTGCAAAAGGGTAGATATGCTCTGGTCTTTCGTTAAAAGGTTTTGCCGCATAGTCCATACCTGCATTAAATGCAGAGATGATGTCAAGAAGCAGTGTCGAGTCTGCTTCAAAGACACCTTTTGCATTGGGTTGGTCACTAATGTTTGCAGGATCTCCTGTGAGTGCAAGTATTGCACGGACATCGAACTCATTAGCACCAAGTAGATCTGATTGCAGCGCTATCTTGTTTCTATCACGCATGCTCATTGTTGCGATTACCGGTTTGTTAAAACGCTCTTGCAGTAGTCTTGCCCCAAAGAGTGCATTAAACTTTAGTTTTGCCAGAGGATTATCTGTCGTTGAGAAACCATCGACCATTTCATGCAAGCCTAATGCTTCTATCTTATCGATAACAGGCGTAAATTTTGCAGCATGTCCTGGAGTGGTCTCTAGGGTAATATATGTATCATTTTTTAATTTATCTATGAGTCTATCAAACAAAAAAAGTCCTATTTCGCTATAATTTCGCAATTATAACAAATAAGAAGGTATTTAATGCTAAAACTTGCAGTATTTGACTTTGATTCTACGCTTATGGATGGTGAGACTATAGACTTTTTTGCCGAGGAGCTTGGAATCGGTGATGAGGT